>OLQT01000032.1_pt1 | contig 105589 bp, 98 predicted proteins | sample 1672651 | NCBI WGS metagenome assembly OLQT01 (sample SAMEA3136709, study PRJEB25190) | human gut metagenome | biome: human gut; feature: human-associated habitat; material: faeces | place: Austria | collected 2013 | reverse complement strand
ATTAGGGGCTTATAGCCCCAGTTCGAACCACCCGTTTTACGGGTGGCACCGATTTAACATAGCCCGATAAATCGAGCAATTTTTATATTTCTTCTGCTATTATTTCTCTTTTTTCTTCTTCCGACATCCTCGGTATGGCGGGTTTAAATTCTAATAAACCGTAAATTGCGCTTATTATAGGTGATAAAATTGCAAAGAAGCAGAATTAGGAGTACAATTATTTGACCGACAGGGAAAAAAGTTAATTTTAAATGATAATGGGAAAAAGCTACTTAAGCATTGTAAATCAATATTAAGTGAGTTAAATGACTTAAAGGATAATCCATCGGATACTCTGCTTTAAGAATATCTGCAACAAAAGTCTCTGTAATCTTCATATTATTCACCTCTTACATATTTAGATTTAGCATTTGTCTTGCGCGTTTTCACTTTTTCAAGGCTTTTTCCGTTCCTTGTCATGGTAATACCAGTACGTCTTAGTCCCATCTCATAATATTCCTCATTCATATCAATGCCGATGCCTACTCGTCCGAGACGAACTGCCACAGCCGAAGTGGTAAATGAGCCTGAAAATGGGTCAAGAACAACATCTCCGGGATTAGACGATGCTTTGATTATACGTTCCAATAGGGCTTCCGGCTTTTGCGTTGGATGATTTTCGTACTCATCCATCTTGAACCTCACTCTACTAAAATCCCAAACATTTCCGGGAACTTTTTGGGAACTGTATGGCTGAGGTGGATTTTTTCTATAATCAATCAATTTTCGTTTAGCTCCTGTTTTTGCTTCGACAAGAATATCTTCGTAATTGAAAGTGTAAGAAGACTTACTCGTCTTTGAGATCATTAGGATGGGTTCATAGAGAGAACCATACATTTTCTTTGACTGTACTCCGGAACTATCGTATGACCAAATTATTCGACATAATACGTCATATTTTTCCGATGCAAACACGTCCAAATACGGCATATGTTGTGTCGCTGTCATAAAGTACATAGTTCCATTATCTGAGAGAACACGCATACATTCAGCAATCCATATTTTACACCATTCTATGTAAGCATGAACACTTTCCCACTTGTCACTGTTATTACCAAAATCCTTGCCAATGTTATATGGGGCATCAGCAAAAATAAGCTGTACGGACTTATCTTTCATTTTTTTTAGAACAGAAAGACTATCGCCGAGAATGGCCATTGAATTATTGTTATTCATATATTCTTCTGTTAATTGAGTATTGAACAATGAATTGAAATCAAAGACTATCTCTGGATATGTTTTCTTAGTTGACTCCGAAATAGATATATCGTTATCAAATGTCAATGTCAATTGTCCTTCGCTACAAATATTCATGTTATTTTCCTTCCTGCGCTATCTGTTGCTTAACTTGAGCATATATTCTACTTTAATTTTTTTACTTTCCCGATTGCTCCAACATTTTCTTAGCAAACTGCTGGAACAGATCAACGGTTTCTTTATCCATCGGTGCAAGCTGTCCGATTTTTCCGGCAATCATCGCCGTTACATCATCAATGGAAAGCGGGTTTTGCTTCTGTTCCTCCAGTGCGTCCCGCATGGCTTGGAACATAGCGGCAGTCACAACTTCTCCCGGCTTTTCGCCGTTGTCAATGTCTTTCTTAATATCCCGCAGGATAGCGAGGAATACATTTTTGATTTTCTCAATCTCCGCTTCATGTTCCCCCATCTTCTGGGCGTTCAAAAGCTGTAAATCCTGCTTTGCTTCCGCCCGGTGTTCCGGGTGTTCTTTCATCAGGTCGGACAGGGAAGCCGTTGCTATCTCGATAAGCTGGTTTCGTGCCATTATTCCCTTTGCCGCCGTGTCTTGAAAATAAATCCGTATCAAATCTATCAGTTTGGGAAAATTCCTGTGTTCCAGTAAGCGATTGAGTATTTGCACATCAACAGCACCCGTCACAAGCCTTTTTACCGCTTCATTCGACAGGCCAAGTTCAGAAATATCATAGCTTTTCGGGATGCTGACAGGGGTAAGGCCCAGGATATAATCCGTAGATGTTTTCAATTCCTTTGCCAACTTTATCAGATAATCGCTGCTGATGGTTTTGAGGCTACCGTTTTCAATGCGGGTAATCTGGGAGGCGTCGATCCCGGTTTTCTGGCTCAACTCCTTCTTTGTCATCCCCAGGTTCGTCCTCAAATCGCCAATCCGGTCGCCTGGATGCCCGTCAAGCTGCTTTGCCGCCACTGGAACGCAGGCCGGACGGTTCCCTTTACCGCATGACACCGGCCCAGAGGAAACAGGCGGCCAGCCTGATACGCCGGGAGTGCTATTACTTTGAGGGAGGCAACTGCATTGCCCTTGACGATGGGGACACCTGCACCTGCCCGCAGACGGTTTCTTTTTCGGTCTGCTGTAAGTGGTTCCGCTGGGCGGTCTTGCCCCTTGCCGGGACGCTGGAAGCGGAGATTTTCCGGGATAAGGACTTGAAACGCTGTGCGGTCTGCGGCGGTGTGTTCGTCCCCAAATCCAACCGGGCAAAATACTGCCCCGGCTGTGCCGCCAGAGTTCACAGGCGGCAGAAAACAGAAAGTGAACGGAAAAGGAGGTCTGCTGTGGACAGTTAGGAGCGAAAAAAGCCTTGATTTACAAGGCTTTGCAAGCCCCAAACCGGGGCGGGTGGTATCAAGTATCATCTCCCCCGGAAAACGGGCTTCTAACCGTCCACAAAACACGCTATGACAAGCACGATTTATATTCATCAGTCGGAAAAGGCGTTCAGCTTCACCCGGCTCCCCAATTTTCTCTTTGAAGCACCCACATTCCAGCCCTTGTCCAACGAAGCAAAGCTATTGTACGCCTTTATCCTCCGGCGGGCAGAGTTATCCCGGAAAAACGGGTGGGCGGACGAGTACGGGCGCATTTACCTGTACTATCCCATCTGTGAGGTGGTGGACTTGCTCCACTGTGGGCGGCAGAAAGCCGTCAATACCCTGCGGGAGTTACAGTATGCGGAGTTGATTGAGATTAAGAAACAGGGCTGTGGAAAACCCAACTGTATTTACCCAAAATCCTATGAAGCAGTTTCAAATACCGACTTCAAGAAATCCGGTTTTGGAACGCCGGAGGGCTGAAAACCGTACCCGACAAGTACGATAATCAATCCTCTTGAAGTACGGAAACCGGACGGTATATAGAAATACAAAGATTAAAAATATTTTATTTATATCCATTCCATTCCAATCCTATCAGAGATAATTTCGGCGGGATTTTCCTGTGGAAAAGTCCCGGAAGGGAACGGAATGGGGAAAGGAGTTTCATGGCACAACACGCAATTTTGCGTTTTGAAAAACACAAGGGCAATCCGGCAAGGCCGCTGGAGGCCCATCACGAAAGGCAGAAAGAACAGTACGCCAGCAATCTCGACATTGACACCAGCCGGAGTAAATACAACTTCCATATTGTCAAGCCGGAAAGCAGATACTACCACTTTATTCAAAACCGTATCGAACAGGCAGGTTGCCGGACAAGGAAAGACAGCACCCGGTTTGTGGACACGCTCATCACCGCCAGCCCGGAGTTTTTCAAGGGGAAATCCCCAAAGGAGATACAGGCGTTTTTCCAGAGGGCGGCGGACTTTTTAATCGGGCGGGTAGGCAGGGAGAATATTGTGTCGGCGGTGGTACACATGGACGAGAAAACGCCGCACCTGCATTTGACCTTTGTTCCGCTGACAAAGGACAACCGCCTGTGTGCGAAAGAGATTATCGGCAACCGGGCGAATTTGACGAAGTGGCAGGACGATTTTCACGCCTATATGGTGGAGAAATACCCGGATTTGGAGCGTGGGGAAAGTGCCAGCAAGACAGGCCGGAAGCATATCCCCACCCGGCTTTTCAAACAGGCGGTTTCCCTCTCCAAACAGGCCAGAGCCATTGAAGCCGCCCTTGACGGCATTAACCCATTGAACGCCGGAAAGAAAAAAGAGGAAGCCCTCTCCCTGCTGAAGAAATGGTTTCCACAGATGGAGAACTTCTCCGAACAACTGAAAAAATACAAGGTTACGATTAAAGACCTGTTAGCGGAAAATGAAAAGCTGGAAGCAAGGGCAAAGGCCAGCGAAAGCGGCAAAATTAAAGACCGCATGGAGCGTGCGAAGCTGAAAAGCGAACTGGAAAATATGCAACGGCTGGTTGACCGTATCCCGCCGGAAGTGCTGGCGGAACTGAAACGGGGGCGGCATTATGGAAAGGAAAGGTGATTTTATAAGTAATATCAGATACAAAAAGGAAACCGAGGTCGTAACTTTTCAAGGGAAAGAAATCACGCTGGAAAACCTCTCCCCGGTGTTCACGCCGGAGCAGGAAGCGGCCAAACGCCGGGAACTGGAGCAGCAGCTTTATGAGGTGTTCCGCAAGTATGCCGACAGGCGGCAGAATGAGGAAGCCGGGGCATAAGGTTTCCCGAAGCCACCATTGATTTGCGGGGCTGCTGGCGGTATAATAGAACTGTCAGCAGCTCCGTTTCTTTTTTAAGAAAAGGAGCGACAAAATGAATAACAAGATAGACGCGATCTATGCAAGGCAATCGGTAGACAAAAAGGACAGCATTTCCATTGAAAGACAGATTGAGTTTTGCAAATACGAATTGAAAGGCGGGAACTGCAAGGAATACACAGACAAAGGGTACAGCGGCAAGAACACAGACCGCCCGAAGTTTCAGGAACTGGTGCGGGATATTAAGCGGGGCTTGATTGCAAAGGTCATTGTTTACAAACTTGACCGTATCAGCCGTTCCATTCTGGATTTCGCAAACATGATGGAACTGTTCCAGCAGTACAATGTGGAATTTGTGTCCTCTACGGAGAAGTTTGATACCTCCACCCCGATGGGGCGGGCCATGCTGAATATCTGTATTGTGTTCGCCCAGCTTGAACGGGAAACGATACAGAAGCGGGTGGCCGATGCCTACTACTCACGAAGCTTAAAGGGATTCCGCATGGGCGGCAAAGCTCCCTATGGGTTTCACACGGAGCCAATCAAGATAGATGGTATCAATACAAAGAAGTTAGTGGCAAATCCCGAAGAAGCGGAACAGGTCAAATTGATGTTTGAGATGTACGCCGAGCCGGGAACTTCCTACGGCGATATTGTCCGGCATTTTGCGGAGCATGGTATTAAAGATTTTTCCCGTCCGGCACTCGCAAGCCTTTTGTGCAATCCCATTTATGTCAAGGCTGACCTTGATATTTATGAGTTTTTCAAAAGTCAGGGGACGGTCATTATCAATGACGCCGCTGACTTTATGGGCACAAATGGGTGCTACTTCTATCGTGGCCGGGGAATGAAAGGCGACACCAAACACAATCTGCAAGGGCATACGCTGGTTATGGCTCCCAGTGAGGGCTTGGTTTCTTCCGAACTGTGGCTGAAATGCCGAAAGAAGATTTTAGCCAACGCCAGCTATCAGGCGGGAAGAAAAGCAGTCAATACCTGGCTTGCCGGGAAAATCAAATGCGGCAGGTGCCAGAAAGCGTTAAAGGCCGAGGGCAGTTATGGGCGGTGGTACTTCCGTTGCAGCAAGCGTTCCGATAACAAAAGCTGTGAAGGTGCGAGGACGCTCCGTATTCCCGATACGGAAGCCGTTATCTATGCCGCTATGATAAAAAAGCTAAAACCATTCCAGACCATCAAGGGGCGGAAAAATGCCTTGAAGTCCAATCCGAAGCTGACTGCCCTGCAAGTGGAACTCGCACAAGTCCAGCATGAAATTGAAACGCTCATTGACACACTAACCGGGGCAAATCCCGTCTTGCTCTCCTATGTGAACAGCAAGATTGAAGAACTGGATGGACGCAAGCAGGAGCTTGTCAAAAAGATAGCGGACTTGAGTGTGGATACCATCAGCCCGGAACAGGTCAAAGAAATTTCCGGCTATCTGGACACATGGGAAGAAGTGAACTTTGACGATAAGCGACGGGTGGTGGATTTGATGATTTCCGCAATTTACGCCACAAGCGAAAGTATCAACATCGTTTGGAAGATATGACGGCGCATAAGCGCCGCCATACAACGCAACCTTTCGCCCTTTGTAAACTAAGCTACACTTATTCTTGGAGGAATTGCCACAAGAAGATGTACATGGTCTACCATCATATGACCTTCAAGTATTTCCACTCCTTTGTATTTGCACAGTCTTCGAATATATTCTTGTAAATCTTTTCTGTACTGTGCATAGATTGCTTTACGTCTGTATTTTGGCGTAAATACTATACTGTTCTGAATCACACACAGAGGTCGAATTGTCCTCTATGTAACCGGCTGTCCGGAAGAAACCGGTGTAATCTTCTCCGGAACAGCCCTTGATAAAGATGTGGCAGTAACGCTCGTCAACCTTATCCACAATATAAATTCTTTCTACAATAGTCTGGATCAAAGTGACCAGAACCTCCGGCTGCGCATCTTTTGCATATTCTGCAAAGGAGAGCAGCCTTTCTTTTGTCATCTCCAAGTCACGGATGGCAATCATATTATTCTTTCTGCCCTCATCCAGTTTGGAAAGCTGCCGCTCTGTTTCCCTCAGTTCTTCAGCCAGATTCTGCAAATCCTCTTGGATAAATTGCTTGATACTGCCGTCCGCTTCACGCAGATTTCTTGTCTGCGCTGCAATATCCGCTTTCAGCTTATCACGTTTCTTTTTAATGAGATTGTGTTCCTGTACCGTCTGTGACTGCTCCAAGACTTCCTCAATCTTGATTTCCAGAATTCTTCTGAAACGCTCGCTGTTTTCATCAGATAAATCAGATAACTGTTGCACTACGAACTCATCCAGAAGAACGCCATCTACTGCCTTAAAATTACATTCTTTTTTTCGATAACCGGGACAAACATATTTGAATCGAGGTTTTCCGTTCGTCCAACGGTCGGACTCGGAAATTACGCTCAGCCGTCTGCCGCAGTGAGGGCAATGCACCAGTCCTGCCAACAGAGCATTGGTCTTTCTGTGAGGACGGTTGTATTTCTCTGCAATAGCATCCAGAAGTTCCTGCACCTCAACCCATTGTTCACTTGGAATAAATCCTTCATGCCTTCCAATCGCAATAATCCACTCGCTGATAGGCTTGCTTTCAATAGTCTGAACATATTTCGGAGAGATAAATGTGCTGTCGCTTCCCTCATACTTTTCCTGATCGGTTTTATTGTAAGCTGACAATCCGTGAGTTCCATCAAATTCTGTCATATCTCCAAACACATTACCGTCATGGTCGATGAAATAATCATAGCTGCATTTATCCGCAGTACAATAGATGGGATTTCTCAAAACCAGTCTTGTTGTTGATGCGTTGAATGCAGCACCGGAAGGAGTGTGGAATCCTTCTTTATTCATCTGCTTTGCAGTGCTCTGGATACTGCGAGTGGTTCGGAAAATTTCATACAAACGCTGAACCATACATTTTTCTTCTGGCAAACTTTCTAAGTAGCTGTAGGCTGATTTGCCCTTACCGCTTCCGGTTGTTACACGACGTACAGTAAATCCCATCGGCGTGTTGCCGCCGAGCCATCGACCGTCCTTTGCAAGTTCCATCATATTGTCTACAATTCTTTCTGTCAGAGTATCCCTTTCAAATTCCGCAATGACCGCAAATATCTGAATGAAGATTTTATAGAGTCCGCTGGCGGTATTGATACCATTGGAGCAAATCAGCAGGTCAACATGGTACATTTCCAGAAAATCCATCAAACGAATTAGGTCAGCTGTTTTTCTGCCGACACGATCCAGCTTGTAACATACAATTGCTTTGATTTTTCCGTCCTGCACATCATGCAGCATTCTTTGAAAATCCGGTCTGTCTGAAAAATATCCGCTGAGTCCTTTATCTTCATATTGCAGGAATTCATAATCTTCATCCAGTCCCAATTCCTTTTTAGCGTAATCCGCACATTGTTTGAACTGAACGCCGATACTATCACCCTTGTTGGTGATGCGGGATTTACGGGCATATATTGCAACGCCACGGTTATCTTTTTCAATTTTTCTTTGTTTCTTCATGGGTAGTCACCTCCGCTCATATCATACCGCCATTCCGGTTGTTCTATCAAGTTTGTGGCCGTTGCCACGAATCCATTCCAGAAACACATACAAGGTTTCTGCGTCAAAACTTCTGATTTCCTGTGCGATAAATTCGGCTCGTTTCTGGTGAAAAGCTTCCATAGTTTCTTTGAATTTTTGTCCTCTGTGAATTACTGCAATCAAATAGTTTCCTCCGTTTCTGTCTGTGGTTCTGACTTCAGACCAACTTGGTCCAAAGTCAGATAAATAAAAAAGCTGCTACACAGGTGCAACAATAACAGACACAAGAACATTCTGTATCTGACTTGATGCTTCCATGTAACAGCTCCGACAGTTCGGACTGACTAAAAATATGTTTGTATAAATATGGGGCTTACCCATCAATAAAATCTCGTATGAAGCAGTATTTAATTTTCAACTGTAACTATCATAGCATGAAATGTCGAAATAAGCAATCATGCCAGGTTCCGCCAAAAAGACTATTCCTAATTCGGGGACAAGCAGCTAATAACAGAGTTTCATTTTACCGAAAGTTGCAGCAAAGATATTTTTGATTTTCTAATTGACGCTTGATGATACCTCTGGACAAATTGTCCAGAAGTCATTTTGACATTTATGAAATTTCAGACACCTCATCAAGAATTTACAATACAAAATCTCTATACCTTACTTTGGTGCAAGTTACACCGTAGCACTTCATCCCAACTTGGGACGAAGTTGATTTTTTGAAAGTGGAAGTGCTGTCTTGTGGTCAGTTCGTCCATAGGCATAAAACCCAGACCTTCAACTTCTACACAAATTATGTCGAAGTGATTTTCGTTTTTCTGTTTTTGACTCTTTTAACTTTGCGCCAACTTGGCACGAAGTTACCAATCTCAAGTGAAGATGAAGTTACATCCAACCACCTTCATCGTTTTTCATTTGTGGCAACTCGCTCGCAGGACTTCCCGACAATTTGTCGGGAAGTGGATTGCCCCACATCATAAAAAATAATCAAGGACAACTTGTCCTACATTTTCATTTTTCGTTTATGGGAAATTGAACTTCTATGCAAATTGCGTAGAAGTCAGTAAATAAAAGTATTCAGAATGAATGCGTAGCCGACACCGCAGGTGGCGTTCAACAGGGATTGGGGGTGCTCACCCAACAAGCTAAATTTGCAAAGATTGCCCGAAGAGAAATCGTGAAAAGTGGGAAACGGATCCGCTTCCCACTGCTTGCAAATTTGTAAACCTGTACAGGTTTGCACTGCTTGCCAATTTGTAACGCTCATAATATATGGGCAAAATTATTCCCAAGTTGGTAATAAAAGCTGATGCACCTCCACCCGAATTGGGCGGAAGTTCCAAAGCCGACTTCTGCCCAATTAGAGCAGAAGTTAATCCGCACTTGTTCCCAACTTGGGCACAAGTTATATGTGTGAAGAAAACTGGCAAGCAGGGCAAAGTTATAGCACTTTGCTTATTTTTGCATTTTCTCCTTCGGTTCAATTTGCAAAATGGCTTGTCAGGGAAATCTCTTTGATACCCTTTGAACATCAATTTCATTGATGGCTACTCGTTCATTCTGAACGTTGTTCTTATGATTTGCCTTATGAGAAAGTCGACAAAAACGAGCCCGTCTGCATTGCTGATGAGGTGTTGTTTGAGATATTCCTGAAAATTGAAAATGAATTTTTAATACCATTATTACAGTCGTACAATTTATCGAAAAGAAAATACCGTATTCAAAGAATAGTTGAAGTTGGAACTGAAGGCAACGGAATACCTAATGCAGCATCCGCCAATTCGTTAATTGATGGCTGCAATTTCATTGTGAAACATTGACTTTTAACTTCATAAATGATATCATTATATCATGATATAATGATATCATTTATGCCGTCAAAGGAGGTGCGGTTTGTTGAGCAATCGAACCAAACAAGTGCAATTCAGAATGCCAGATGAACTGCACACGGAACTAAAAGCAGCACTGGCATACGACAGAAGTAGCTTTGCGGATTTTTTCAATAAAGCTGCTGAGGACTACTTATCAAATCGCAGAGCGGATAAACAGAAAAAATCCAAGAGCAAAAATGGAGGAACTAAAAATGGCTAATACAAATGTAATTGTAATTCCTGAAGGGAAAATTTGTGACTACGTGGATGGTAAGTTCCGTAATGATACTCCTGAAGAATACGTACGTCAGACTATTGAAAAAAGGCTTGTTAATGAACATAAATATTTACTTAAACAGATCAGAATTGAATACACCCTGCAATTAGGTTCAAGAAAGCCTCGTGCAGATATTGTCATCTTTGATAAGGATTGCACTGAGCAGACACAGGAGAATATTAAAATCATCATTGAATGCAAGAAAGAGGCTGTTGAAGCACGTAATGCTAAAGATGGTGTTGAGCAGTTAAAATCATATATGTCCGCTTGTCCTAATTGCGAGTGGGGCATGTGGACAAATGGTCGTCAAAAGGAAGTTTATCGTAAGTATATTAACGAAAAAGGTCAAATAGGCTTCATGGACTATAACGATATTCCTTCGGCTGATGGAAATCTGGATGACATTAACCGCCCTAAGCGCACCACGCTCAAAAATGCTTATGATGATAATCTGTTGTTTACATTTAAAACCTGCCACAATCACATTTATGTGAATGACGGTCTGCAGAAACAGCCTGCTTTTTTCGAGTTACTAAAAGTTATTTTCTGCAAGATAGAGGATGAAAGAAACATTACTAAGCCGCTGGAGTTTTATGCGACTTCAGAGGAACGATCCAACCCTGACGGCCAGTTGACTGTTAAAAAGCGCATTTCAAAAATCTTCGATCAGGTTAAAAACAAGAAAAAGTATAAGCTGATTTTTGATGCGAGCGATGAGATCAAACTGTCCCCTCGCAGTTTGGCTTATATTGTCAGCGAGCTGCAGAAGTATAGTTTGCTCAATACAAATATCGACATTAAGGGCAAGGCATATGAAGAAATCGTCGGTGCTAATCTACGTGGTGATAGAGGTGAATTTTTCACGCCAAGAAATGTTATGAAAATGGTTGTTGAAATGATTAACCCTGGTGTTGACGAAAAAGTTTTGGATAGTTCTTGTGGAACTGGTGGTTTCCTGGTGAACGCCATGACTCATGTTATTGAAAAACTTGAGAAGCAATTTGAAGCTGAACTTGGAATGCCGAAAAACAAGTGGAGCAATGAAGCAATCAATGCTTTTAGGGATCGTATATCTGACATGGCAAAATCCAATTATTTTGGATTTGATATCAACCCGGATCTTGTTAAGGCAACTAAGATGAATATGGTTATGAATAATGACGGCAGCGGTAATATTTTGCAGTCCAATTCTCTGCTACCACCGCACGAATGGACAGACGATTTCCGCTCTAATTTAGCAGAAGCATTGGGTATCGATAAATCCACGATTCGCAATCACAAGACGATTGAGTTCTTCAATGTGATTGTAACTAATCCACCATTTGGTAGCAAAATTCCGATTAAAGATAAGGCTATTCTTGAGCAGTTTGAGTTGGCACATGTTTGGGAAAATGATAAGAAAACTAATACATGGACAATGACAGAGCGTCTACAGGCATCAGTTCCTCCCGAAATCCTGTTCGTTGAACGTTGTACACAGCTTCTTGTTCCCGGCGGACGTATGGGCATAGTTCTGCCTGATAATATTCTGGGTGCACCCGGTCTCGGCTATATTCGAGAGTGGCTTATCAAGAATCACAGAATCATTGCCAGTGTAGACCTTCATGCAGATACTTTCCAACCGAGAAATGGCACTCAGACCTCTGTACTGTTCCTACAGAAGAAAACACAGGCACAGAAAGATGCTGAGGAAAAGAGCGGAACAATGGCTGATTATAACATTTTTATGGCAATGGTAGAAAAAGTCGGCCATGATAAACGTGGTAATCCTACTTTTAAGCGTGACAAAGAAGGAAACGAAATCCTTGTTCCTGACACAAATAGCGTTCTCGTGCTTGGCTCAACCGGAGAAGGTGATCGTACAGTATCTCATGAACAAAAAAGAAAGGTTGAGGATGATCAGACTCCAGATGTTCCTGCTATCTTTGCTGAATGGAAGGTTAAGGAGGGCTTGGCATGGTAAATGACAATTTGGCATATCAACTTGCATCTGCTCCGGAACTTGAAATCATGGTAGATGAATCCCCAATCAAGTGGTGCAGTGTTACTCTTTCAGAGGTTGTTGAAAAGGGAAAGAGACTTGAAGCAAGTGTCTATGATGTGGAAGCAAAACAGGCTTATGTGAGGGTAAAAAACGGTATCTATCCATCAGTCAATTTAATAGGTGCAAATTCTCCAGTTCAAAAAGCTCATTATGGTGGACGTTTGAAAAGAAATTATGTCGAAAAGAACAGTGAAAATGCCATTGGGTTTATTGGTAGTTCGGAGATGCTTGACGTAAGTCCGCAACCTATCAAATTCATGGTTGATGATGAGCGTGTTTCCAATCTGCATGTAAAGAAGGGCACGGTACTAATTTCACGCTCTGGAACTATCGGGAATATGTCTTTCGTTAATGAAACTTTAGAAAAATTTTTAATTAGTGAGCATGCAATGAGACTTGAATGTAATAGTTATCCAGGATATGTTTACGCATATCTTAAAACAAAAACAGGTCAAGCGCTGATCCGGTCCAATATTTATGGGTCGGTAATACAGCAGATTGAACCTGAACATCTTGCCTCTATACCGATTCCAGATGCTCCTAATGAAATACAATCAAAAATCGATAGTCTGATTGTGCAATCATACACTCTGCGAGATGAGTCGAATGCATTGATTAAAAAAGCAACTCAACTATTAGTTGATGAACTTCAACTTCCTGCGATTGAGGATTTCGACATTGATTACTTAAAAAAAGGTGCGTCAGTAGAAACCTTTGCTGTAAAATTAAGTGATATGGGACATCGCTTAGATGCATCATATCATCATCCGCTTGCTGATGTTATAGTATCTCACTTGAAAAAATATGCTGCTGAGGTAACAACAATTGGAGACGAGAGAATAAGCAAGCAGATAATTCTGGCAGGTGTGTTTAAACGTACCTATGTAGAAGAAGAATATGGATATCCATTTCTTGGCGGCAAAGAGATAACACAATTAAATCCAAAAACTAATAAGTTTTTATCTAAACTTATCCATAAGCAACGTTTTGAAAAAGAACTAAAGGTAACAGAAAATACTATTTTGGTAACTGACAGAGGAACAGTAGGGACAACCGCCCTTGTTCCAAAGCATTGGGAAGGATATGCTGTTAGCCAAAATGTACTAAAACTAATACCAGAAAGCAAAAATATTGCCGGATATATTTATGTTTTCTTGAATAGTGCATGGGGAAACGAATTGGTACACAGGCAAACATATGGATCAGTTGTTGACATGATTGATAATAACAGTTTGTCTTGTGTGGAGATTCCGCTCCTCAGAAATCATGATGTCCAGGAAAAAATCAATGCTCTTGCCCTTGAAGCCAATAAGAAACGATACGAGGCATATAAGCTGGAGCAAGAAGCATTGGAGATTATGGATAAAGAAGTTATCTACGCAAAGTGAGGTGAACCGGAATGCCAGGATATAAAGATTGGATAGATGCAATCGACATAAAAGTTGACTATTTTTCCGCATTCATGAAAGCTTGGATTGCCTTTAATGCGTGGTATAATTTCAGCGGTGAGGTTACAGGAAAAAATGACAAGGAATGTATTGAGTATATCGCCAGTCAGTCAAACAGGTTTAAGACCTATACCATGAATCTGATCAATGCGGAAGATGCTGATGGTAGTGCATATAGAGAAAACATCGCCAAATTACATGGTTCTCTTCTGAATGCTGCAATTGCTACTCAGGAATACATAGGTGTCAGGCAATCTGTTTCATTTGCGGAAGTGGCGGTAAAAAATGCAAATACACTTAAGCGAAAAGAGTACTATCAACACCATTACGAGTGTTCCAGAGCACATGGAAAAACGAAAACAGTAGTTGCGGTAAAAACTACAGGCACCACAGTATTCAGTTTTGAGCAAGAGGGATACGATATTGATGTACTGAGGCAACAATCTGGTTTTATTGGTTTGACACAGAGGCAAAAAGAACAGTGTGAGGAATGTTATAGGGAACTGACACCGTATCGTATCACAAGTGTTCTTGCATCAGGACAAAATACCAAACAAATTGGTGCATATAATTTTGTAAATGACGCTGGAAAAATTAGCGAAGCTATCGTAATTATACTGTATATGCTTCGTTGCTGCCTTGCTCACGGTGATATCTCACCGGATGAGTCAGCAAATGAAGTATATAAATATGCTTATGAAGTATTGTGCGCACCATTAAGAAAACTCAAATAAACAAAAGCCTCTGTTGGTAAGCTATCAGACACCAATGAAGGCTTTTGTTATGTCAGTTATAATAATTTTTGCGTTTATTTCTGTAGTTGCTCCAACGCCAACCCAATCAATCGATCTGCCTGATCTGCCATGAACAGCGGAATATTTAGCACATCATCGTCCAGTTTCAGATTGTCCAACGAGAATCTGATACGGAGCTTAACCTTATCCGGGAACAGTTCCTTGAACTTCTTCATACTCTTGCTGGTTGTGTTGGCTTCAGATTTGACCTCTACGGGGAAGATGTCGTTCTCCCGCTGAATGAGGAAATCCACCTCGTAAGGTGGGTTGTTCTGGCTCCAATAACGGGGCATGACTTCAAACTGAGTAATTAAAGTCTGCAACACAAAGTTTTCGGTTAATGCACCTTTGAATTCAGTAAATAGGCGGTTCCCTTCGCCAAAGGCAGTGGGGGCCAACTGTGCCAGACGGCGGAGCAGTCCCACATCTACCAAATAAATCTTGAAAGCGGACAGGTCATCATAAGCGGCTATCGGCAGGCCGGGAGCTGAGCTGCGATAAATTTTATGCACCAGACGGGCATCCACCAGCCATTGCAAAGCATCCTCGTACTCACGGGCTCGTGCGCCTTCCTTGACCACCTTATAGATAAACTTCTTGTTCTCCCTTGCCAGTTGAGAAGGAACAGACTTCCAAATCATTGAGATTTTCGGGAACTCGCTGAGATTAGGATGTTTGGCAAAGTCACGCTCATAGGCTCCAATGATTCCGGACAATGCTTCTTGCATGGCAGAAACATCTCGTGCCTCCGTCCACATCAATACCGACTCCGGCATACCACCGGTGACATAGTACATCTTCAGCTTCTCATACAGCGGATTAAAGAAGGCGTCGGGAATGGGTTCAATGGTATCCACCTGTTCCAGATACTGCGCCAGATTTTCATCGCCGTTGGCAAGTAGGAATTCGATAAATGTCATTGGGTCAATCTGCATGAAATTGACCTTACCTACCGGAAAAGAGGAAGGTTTCGCCAAGGCGATACCTAACAGAGAACCGGCGCAGGCAACATGGTACTGCGGTGCGTTCTCGCAGAAATATTTCATGGAGTTAATGACTTTCGGGCAGTCCTGTACCTCGTCAAAGATGATGAGGGTCTTTTCCGGTAATATCTTTTGACCGCTTGCCAGCATAAGGTTTTGTAGAATCCGGTCCACATCCTTGGTTGTTTCAAAAAATTGCTTATATTCTTCATTTTCGTCGAAGTTAAAGTAAGCTGTATTTTCATAACAGCGTCTGCCGAACTCTTTCAGAATCCAAGTCTTACCCACCTGACGTACACCCTTCAAGATTAAAGGCTTGCGGTAGGGAGAATTCTTCCAATCCAGTAACTTTTTTAAGATAAATCGTTCCATAGAATCACTCCTCACATTTTTATTGGAGTTTTATGCTTTATAATCACACTTTTATTATATGCGAAATCTATGAAAATTACAACCGAAATCACAAAATTATTAAAATTTAATGCTTATCAATCACACTTTTATATGAGATAGCGAAAAATTTTCTACAATAAAGGCAGACCACAGCCTCAACATTAGTTATATTACATCTTATCATTCCTGTTCCATTCCGGACAGGAAAGGATAAGATCAGTATCACTATAATCAGTATTGTTACATTGTGCTTTTGACAGTTCTTGAATTGTCAAAAGCACAATTCTGGAACTGTCAGAAATGCAATTCAAGAATTGTCCCATCAATGAATTAAGGCTGACCGGTTCCGGTCAGCCCTAAGTAAAACCTTTATTCCTATTAGCAAAAAATCAGCTCTGCATTAACGATTTCTTCTGCCTGCGCTTTTAGACTACTCATGTGCTGCACCCAAGCAAGCTGTTGGGTTGACTTATCCGGAGCCGGATTTTTCTCCAGAAGTTCAGTCATAATCTGTTCCACTCTACGGTGAGCAGTTTCGTCGATTTCCCACAAGTGCGGGAATAAGGTTTCCGTCAGAATCATGTCATCCAAGAGTATTGGATTGTTTTCCGCAAGAAACACCCTGCGCATCCTGCCATATTTTCCAAGCGGTTTATCGCTTGTGTGGCTCAACTGAATATCAGGGATAAGATAATCACCGCAACGGGTATAAGTTAAATTCTGTGCCATAGTCACTCCTCCAATCGTTTTTTCTTTCACTTTCATTGTAATGGTTGCGCCCATAAAAGTGAAGTTTGTCGACTAGTCGCTTCAAGTGCAGCACATATCTTCTGATAAACCTTTCGTGACGGTCTGCGATTGCCTTCTTCAATCTTATAGTAGTAGCTTGGTACAATCCCTATTTGCTCGGCAAAAGCCTTCTGAGACAGTCCCAGAGCTGTTCTAACGCTCTTTAGTGCTTCGGTATAGGGTACGGCAAGGAAACGAGAGAAATCATCATAGAGCAAAGATGCTTCGATTTCCAGAACATCTGCCAGTTTGATAGATACATCGTAAGGGATGGGATGCTTTCCGTTTTCATACATCACAATAGTCGCTGGCACAATATTCAGCTTTTCTGCCAACTGCCTTGTTGTCATCTGTTTTCGCTGACGGTAGGATCTGAGATTATCGCTCGGTAGGTTGGTCTTTGGCTTTTCTTCGAAAGGTATTGTTAAATGGAGCAGCAACTTGCCCTGATGAAATTCACACAGCGATGTGTGATTGAAAATACCATTACAAAGACTATATGGCACTTACACATCCATTTCGTATGTGCAAGACTGTAACTTTTATTTGCCATAAAAGCTCTCCTTTCTGCATAACAATGAAGCTTGAACAACCTCATTTTATCAGCTTGGAGAGTTTTTTGGTATAACCTTCGATGCGCACCCGCATAGCGGGTGGTTTATTTGTCTCGTGCGCTTGCGCTCTCGACGGGGCGTATTGCCCAGCAAAAATAAGATAAAGGCTCATGCGAAAGTGTGAGCCTTTATCTTATGATGAATTACCTCCCCTGTTCAGATTTGCTGAAAGGGCAACCCTGCGCACTGGGTAATTCTCTCTAATTCTCATATAGAACTGCTGAGAGAGAATTTCTTGAAAGATTTTGTTCACACTTTTCAAAAAACACAAAAAAAGAGAGAAATAATTGAAATTTAACACCACGATTTCTCTCTTCTTCGCAAAATACGGAAAAGTGTGAGCATGGATAAGGTGGAAATTCTCTTTAAATATTTGATTTTGCCCTTTTGAGAGACTTTCTCACAAAAAAATGCTCTCTGACCTTGCGAATTACGGTTTTTAAGAGAATGAGCCTGTGTGGCGGTTTGCCATGTTCGCAAAGCCGAGCCGCTTGTGGCTCGGCCCGCACTGCCGCGGACTTCTTTGAGCAACAGCCCGCAGCCTCGCCGTCCGGTCAAAAACACGAAACCCCGTCATTGCCCGCCTTGCGGGCAATGACGGGGTTATCGTATACGCGCATCACACCGAAATGCGAGACGGCCGGCTTGTAGATAGTCCACGGCTCTACAGCCGCAGAGGGAGCCGCCCCCAGAAGACAGCCCCGCAAGCCCGCACGCCGAGCCGGCCCCTGTTCATTCACCGAGAAAATATCTTCCCAGCCTATCGGCCGCCATGATGGCTGCGTAAACATCTTTTGCCGTGACGGTAAAAGGCATATTGTGAAGAGTGTCGCTGTCAGCTGCGGCAGCCTCGGCTACTTTCATGATCTTTTCTTCGGTAATTTGCATCACTCCCAGCTGCCCCAGAGTTACCGGCAGACCCAGTTCGATACAGAACCCTATTATATCACCTAAAGTGTCGCTGTCCTCATTTTCCAGAACCAGCTGGGTGATAGTTCCAAAGGCAACTTTTTCGCCGTGATACATGTGGTGACATTCTTCCAGCACGGTTAAACCGTTGTGAATAGCGTGAGCTCCTGCCAGCCCGCCGCTTTCAAAGCCCAGCCCCGAAAGCAGCGTGTTGGCTTCGATTATCTTTTCTACGGATTTGGTGCATACTCCAGCTTCGAGGGCCAATTTAGCTTTGAGTCCTTCATCCAGCAAAGTATCATAGCATAACTCTGCCAGAGCCATGGCCGCCTCGGTGGCCTTTCCTCCGGCGCAGGTATCAGCTCCTTTTCTGTAGCAGGCTCTCGCTTCAAAATATGTTGCCAGCGCATCGCCGATGCCGGCCACAGTCAGTCTTACAGGAGATTTTGAAATTATATCTGTATCCATCAAAACGAGGTTAGGATTCTGAGGCAGGAACAAATATTCTTCAAAGACGCCTTCATCGGTATATATGACTGATAAGGCGCTGCATGGGGCGTCTGTAGAGGCTATGGTCGGGCAGATGACTACCGGCGCGCCGCAGTAGTAAGCGACAGCTTTAGCTGTATCAAAGATCTTTCCTCCTCCGATACCCACGATCATGTCGCACTTGTTCTCAGCTACGATGCCCTTGAGCCGATCTATCTCGCTCTTGCTACATTCGCCGCCGAAAAATTCAAATACTGCCTGGGCGTTTTCATTATCAAAGCTTGCCTTTACCTGGTTGCCCACTCTCTTGTATCCGCCTTCGCTGATTATTATTAAAGGCTTGGTTCCGTAAGCTTTAGTATGCTTTCCTATATTGGACAGCTCGCCGGCCCCTTGCAGATATTTGCCGGGACTTATCAATACTTTTGTCATAGTATTTTCCTCCTTGGTGATTTTGAAATCTTTGTCTGTATTATGGTACGCATTTTGGCTGATATTATAACAAACGCCGTATATTCCCCGCCTCTATAGACTACGGGTTTTATTCAGCCTTTTGGCGGAGATTAATAATCTTCCGCCAAAAGGCTGGGGAGCTTACAGCCCTGGTCTTTGTTGTAATCGTTCGATTCGCCCCTGACGCCTCTGCTATCCGTTTTGTCTTGCGAATCGCCTGCGGCTCTTGGGACAAAAAAGGCAAGCGAGCTTGCCGGGGGACACGCTCCGATTTAAACAAAAGCAAGCAGATCTTGCCTCTATAAGAGTTCTGCTTGCATTTAAGTCACTTCAGAGTACTGGTATACCTTATGGTTTCCATGGCGTCTTTAGCATATTTATCGGCTCCTATTCTGTCCGAATACTCCTGATTGAGAACTGCCCCGCCGACTACGATCTTGCACCACGGAGCCTTCTCCTTCAAAAGATGGATGGTTTTTTCCATGGCCGGGACGGTGGTAGTCATGAGGGCGCTTAAGCCTACTGCCGGAGCGTTGTTATCTATAACCGCCTGGACGATGATTTCGGGAGCCACATCTTTTCCAAGATCTATGACCTTGAAGCCGTAGTTCTCCAGCAGAAGCTTGACTATGTTCTTGCCTATATCGTGAATATCTCCGTGAACCGTAGCTATTACCACAGGAAACTTATCGATGGCCGCTCCGGAAGACATATGAGACTTTATCTTCTCAAAAGAAGCCTTGGCTGCCTCTGCGCTCATGAGAAGCTGAGGCAGATATACTGTCTTTTCTTCAAAGCCCTTGCCCACTATGTCAAGAGCCGGGATTATCTCGCTTTGGATTATGAACAAAGGGTCGGTATTTTCGGCCAGAAGATTTTCAGTCATCTCCCCTGCCCTGTCTTTAAGGCCTTTGCTGATGGCTCTTTGAAGAGGCGTCAGACTGCCATCGTCTTTTGGCGAAGCGGAGGGCGTAGCGTGACTTGCAGAAGGCTGCTGCGCAGACTGAGCCGGAAGGCTCTCCGTAAATGCTATATATTCTCCGCAGTTCTCATCCATATTGTGAAGCGCTTTAAAAGAATGATATGCCTTCATCATGTCTGTTGAATAAGGATTCATTATGGCCGCCGACAGTCCCCTCTCCAATGCGCAGGCAAAAAACGTGCTGTTTATGGCAGCTCTTTCTGGAAGACCGAAGGAAACGTTTGACACCCCCAGAGAAGTGTGGCAGCCGAGGCGGTTTTTTATGATGTCCAGCGCCCGGAGTGTTTCGATGGCCGCGCCCGGTTCGGCGCTTACCGTCATAGCTAAAGTGTCGAAGATTATATCTTTTTTATCTATACCGTACTCGGCAGCTCTTTTTAGAATTTTTTCGGCGATGGCGACTCTGCCTTCCGCTGTCTTGGGAATACCGTCGTCGTCCAGAGTAAGAGCGACAACTGCTCCGCCGTATTTTTTGACCAGAGGGAAAATCTGCGACATGGAAGATTCCTTGCCGCTGACTGAATTTATCATAGCCTTGCCGTTGTACAACCTCAGAGCCTGCTCCATCGCTTTCGTATCTGCCGTATCTATCTGAAGCGGAAGATTGGTGATTGCCTGAAGTTCAAATACGGCCTTCTTAAGCATAGAAACTTCATCTATCTCGGGAAGCCCCACATTCACATCCAGTATGTGGACGCCGGCCTCCTGCTGATTTATTCCCTCTTGCAGAATATAATTTATATCGTTTTCTGCCAGCGCCTGCTTGAATCTCTTTTTCCCTGTGGGATTGATACGCTCGCCTATGAGTATAGGAGATGAATCAAACTTGACGGCATGAGTATAAGAGGAAACGCAAGTGATATTCTTGGGCTCTGTCTGAACGGGCTTCATGCCCAAAGTCGCCTGGGTTATATGTCTTATGTATTGAGGATTAGTTCCGCAGCAGCCGCCTATAAGGCGTACTCCCTGCGCCGCCGCATCTTTAAGATCAGAGGCAAATTCGACGGGAGAAGTGCCGTACACCGCTTTTCCGTCCACTTCTTTTGGCAAGCCTGCGTTGGGCTTGAGGATGACGGGGATTGAAGCGTTAGCCAGCAGTTCTTCGATAACGCCGGTAAGCTGTTTAGGCTCGAGAGAGCAGTTAGCTCCAAGGGCGTCGGCCCCCATACCCTCGATCATCGCTGTCATGGCGGCGGGAGACGCCCCCGTCATCAGTTTTCCGTCTTCTCCGTAAGCGTTAGAGACGAATACAGGCAGGTCGCTGTTTTCTTTGGCAGCCAAAAGCGCCGCCTTCGTCTCATAGCTGTCGCTCATGGTCTCGATAAATATGAGATCTGCCCCCAGACCGCAGCCGGCCCGTACTATTTGGGCAAAAAGTTCTACGGCGTCTTCAAATTCGAAATCTCCGTATGGTTTTAAGAGCCTGCCGCAGGGGCCTATGTCTAAGGCTATGAATTTCTCCTGCGGCCCTGAAGAACTTTCCCGGGCTCTCTTGGCATTTTCCAAGGCGGCCTTTATCACAGCTTTGAGCTCTTCCGGCGCAAACTTCAGTGAATTGGCTCCGAAAGTGTTGGTGTTTACGATGTTGCTTCCGGCGTCAAAATAATCACGGTGTATCTTCTCCACCACCGCAGGATGAGTGATATTCCACCGCTCGGGATGCTCTCCGGCGGCAAGTCCGGCTTCCTGAAGCAGCGTTCCCATTCCTCCGTCCAGATAGACTAAGTTGTCTTTCATATAATCTAATATATTCATAAATCATTCCTTCCTGAAGCTGCAGTCAAGCTTGCTGCAAGTCTTGCAATCATTTCCATGAACGTCCGGCGACTTTCTTTGGCAGTTTTCCTCCGTCTCAGATGTGTCCGGATAAAGTCCTATAATTGCCGTCACTGATTTTGACGGCGACATGAGGAGACTCTCTGTCAGAGAGAGCCCTATCTTTCTGGGACAGTCCAGAAGGTCAAAGAACTGTTTTTGAGAAGAAAGCGGAAAATCTCCGTAGCCGGGGCTGAATCTGGGCCGCGAGAGAAAGCCTTTTTCTTTGTATTCTATGCGTATATCCTCATTGAAAGCGTTGCACAGAGATTCTATGCGTTCGGCGCCTATGGCCTGAAAACACAGAGCCCTGGCGGGAGACAGTCTGCTGTATCTGAAAATCAGACGGTCCAGGTCTATACCTATGGTGGCTGCAAAGAGGATTGATCGGCTGCAGCCTGTAAGATTTTTTTTAAGGTCAAGACTGCCCATCGGCGCAGCCTCCTTGCCGGCGCAGAATAAATCTGTATCGAACACCCCGTAACAGACCTTGCAGGAGAGCCTGCCGTTGGCTTCATCTAAGCAGCTGTCTATGAGAGCTTCTATTTCCGGCGTCTGCCGCCGGCAGCCCATATAGCGCAAGATCTCTCCCCTGTCTATGGCGGGAGGATCGTATTTTCTCGTTATGACGGTGCTCATCATTCTTTTCCCAGTATATCGGAGAGGTTTGCCTGTATTTTGCGGGCCACGTCCGGTTTGTTCATGGAATATACGTGGACATTAGTAACATTGTTGGCAAACAGATCTATGATCTGATCTGTGGCATAGGCGATACCGGCCTGTTTCATAGCCGCAGGATCGCTGCCGAACTTGTCCACCAGACTCTTGAACCTCTGAGGCATGTGGGAACCGGACAGCTTAACGGCTCTTTCCACCTGTTTTGCGTTGGTAATAGGCATTATGCCGGCCACCACAGGTACGGTGATGCCGGCTTCTCTGATCTTATAGAGAAAATTATATAAGAGGTTGTTGTCGAAGAACATCTGGGTGGTGAAAAACTCGCAGCCCGCTTCGACTTTTTCTTTAAGATATTTTATGTCTTCCTTTTGATTTGTACTTTCCGGGTGAATCTCGGGGTAACACGCCCCACCGATGCAAAAATCCGTATCGCTTTCTCTCAGCTCCCGGATCAGATCTATGGCGTGGTGATAGTGCCATGTCTCCTGATGAGACAAGTCCATGCCTTCGGGAATATCGCCTCTTAAGGCCATGACGTTTTCGATACCGGCCTCTTTGATCTGGTCAATCTTCTGCCGCACAGCCTCGTGAGTAGAAGAAACGCAAGTAAGGTGAGCCAAAGTGGACACACCGTACATATCTTTTATGTTTTTTGCAATTTCCAAAGTATATTCGCTGGTTCCGCCTCCGGCTCCGTAAGTTACGCTCATGAACGCCGGTTTCAGCTTGGCGATCTCTTCTGTAGCAGCCTTTACGCTGTCAAAAGACGAGTCGGCTTTAGGAGGAAAGACCTCAAAGGATAGTGATAGATCATCTCGTTTAAGTAAGTTTATCAGCTTCATAGTATCTCGCTCTTTTCTTTAAAAAGTTATACTTGAATTATACTACTCCGCAGTTGAGATAACAAGTTTTAGAAAGGATTTTACAAGATCGGCTTTGATATAGAAAAGGGCCTCATGCAGCGAGGGAGGAAAAGAACGGCTTTACTTAAAGCGAGTTGCCGCAGGAGAGAGTTTCCTTCCCTCTGCCTGTAAGTACATACAATTTTTTCTGAAAAAGTATATTGGAGGACTGTATAACTTGTAAGGTGCGCTGCATGGCCTCTTGACTATATTATCCACCAATTATGTGTAAAACTAAGGAAGCAAAACTATAAATAATATGGAGAAAATGAGACGGAAGAATGAAGATGCCGGAGGCAAACTATAAATTCAGAACCAAAAAGTTTATGACGATAGTGCAAAAAACTCCCCATAAGATTAGAAAGAGGATGAAGCAAAGCCCCGTTTTAATTGATGTCTCGGCCCTTTTGCAGAAGATAACGCCATACAGAGCGGCAGATATAAGAATACCAAGAACGTGACTTGCTGTCAGTATTGCCGCCTCGGCAGGAGAAAAGTACGAAATGAGGAGAGCGGTAATTTACAAGGTTACGATGCCGGGAAAAGAAGGATACGGCCAGTAAAGTGTCCGTATTGGAGAAATATCCAGAGACATTTTTTGATTTTTGTCCGAAAAAGTCTTGACAGCCCTGCGCGCATGAGGTATTATTAAATTGTCCTTAAAGGACATAATATATCTCCAAAAGGCGCCGATGGGGACAACGAAAATACGAAACTTTAACAAAAGGAGGAAATATTATGGATATTATGGTATTGAAGTCTCAGCAGTGGATGAACGATACATACGGCGGCGACAGCCGTTATACAAGAGTCGCAGAAGACGGAGCTACAGGATGGGGAACGATAAACGGCCTCATAATAGCCCTTCAGATCGAGCTGGGTATGGCAGAGACAGCAGCCGTTATCGGGCCGACCACAAGAGGTAAGTTTAATGCGAAGTATCCGGGCGGAATAACCCGGCAGGCGGCGGACGATACCGATACGGACAACGTTCACAGCATAATACAGTGCGCTCTCTGGTGCAAAGGATATTATGCGGAAACCGGAAGCATAACTGGTTACTATAAGGGTCAGTCGGCCGATTCGGTAGAAGAACTGAAAGCCGACATGGGTATAGGCGGAAATTCTACGGTCACCATGGAGATAATGGAAGCCCTGCTGTCGATGAAGCAGTTTGTACTGCTTTCGGGCTACGGCGGAACCGAAGCCATAAGAGGAATCCAGCAGACCATCAATAAGGACTATAAAAACTATACGGGAATAATCCCTTGCGACGGACTTTACGGCAGAGAGATGAATACCGCTATAATCCAGGTGCTTCAGGCCGTGGAAGGATTTGCCCCGGAAGTCTCAAACGGCAATTTCGGTAACGGAACCAAGGGTGCGCTGAAGGTGATAAATGCAACCAATGCCGCAGCAAATCCCGACTGGGTGTGGATTGCCAGCGTAGCCCTGATCTGCAACGGCTACTTGGATAATACCGAAAGAAAGTGGGTGCCGGCGCTCCAGCTGGCTATCGAGACATTTCAGGTAGCCCATGCTCTGCCTATTACGAGACAGCTGGATGTCAACACTTGGATGTCGCTGTTTATCAGCAAGGGAAACCCGGACAGGGCAGCCTTGGGCTGCGACTGCGCTACGGTACTAAATGCAGATAAAGCGACAGCCCTATATAATGAAGGGTACAGATATGTGGGAAGATATTTGACCGGATATGTAGGCTCGGGAAGCACTGCACGGCCGAAAGCGATGACAAAGGAAGAACTGTCAGCAGTTTTTTCGGCAGGATTGAGGGTATTTGCGATTTATCAGGATAACAACCCGGTAGTTTCTTACTACACTTACGAACAAGGACTGGAGGATGGAGTAAAAGCCTTTAATGCAGCAAAAAACTTAGGGGTTCCCGAGGGAGAATTCATCTATTTTGCAGTAGATTGCGATATGATGGATTATCAGGTTACTGCTAATGCCATTCCGTATTTCAGAGGCATAAGAGAAGCTTTAAAAGGCAAACCTCTCTACTATAAAGTAGGAATTTACGGTTCCAGAAATACTTGTACGAGAGTCTCCGATGAAGGGCTTGCAAAGAGTAGTTTTGTAGGAGATATGTCTACGGGCTACAGTGGAAATATGGGCTACAGAATACCGACAAACTGGGCTTTCGATCAATTTCATGAATATGTATTTACGGGAGCTTCCGTTAACTTCGATTTAGATAAGGATGCATATTCAGGAAGGTACTCAGGATTTAACCATGTTGAAAATTATGATGAGGCGTATATAAGCAGCAAAAAAACGGAAGCTTATATTGATAGAGCCGAACAGATTTTTGATGAACTGGGATATGGTGTGCCGATAGAAATGGTACTTGAAAAAGAAACTCTTTTAATGAAAATTCCGAATCTCGAGGCCAATTATAAAGTCAGCATTTCAGAGGCACTAAATTTGCCGGAGGAAGACTTCGTGCAGATTATCGTATCTAACGGCAAGTTTGATGAAGCTCAGATGGAGATTGTATCATCTGAATTTGAGTCTCTGGATGCTGAAACCAGAGAAGCTATTGGAGGAAATGGAGCTTTTAAAACGATATCTACGCTGGCGAGCGAAATAGGAAATGGAAAAGTTGTATTCTCGTATGAGATAAGCTCAGATGGCAAGCTTGTCTTCCGATACGGAATCGAAGAAGAAGTTTTCAATGATCAACCAGAAACAGAAAAACTTTGCGTATATGTTAGTATTACGATAACGAATGATACCACCTTTAAAGAGGAATTTGAAAGTATAATGGAGAGTTTACCGTCGTTAGAAACGGTAGCAATGGTCACTTTACTTATAATTTTAATTTTGTTGATTATTTTTACAGGTATCAGCCTTGCTGCTATCCTGAAAGCTCTTGCGGCGTTTCTAACCGCCTACGCTGTATAGTGAGCTGAGATTATAGGGCTGTTAAACAAAGCCGAGACTATTGTTTACAGCCCTTCAATCATAATAAGTTCATTGAAAAATCAACCGTATTATGTTATCATATTGAGAGTTTTACTTTCATAATTTACCATAGGAGGTCACTATGCAAAAAGAAGAAGCCATAAATATATATAAAAGTTTTGCTTCCATGAAAAAGCTGCCGATTATAGCCTCTTTAGCTGCAATGATTGCCGGCCTAATAATATTTTTTTTGAATATTAACGCCGGTTTACTATTTATATATATAGATTTAATTTTTACAGGGCTTTGTGCCCTTTGCAGCTTAATATGCTTCGATTACGCAATCCTCAAGGTATTAAAACTCTTTCAGAAAGTCAGCGAAGTGCTTAACGAAGATCTTGATCAGGAAGAATATCTGCAACTCACAGAGGCTATCGTTTCTTATGGTAAAAATTCAAAGCCTGTCTGGATGCAGAAACCATTATATTCGGCTTTTCAGTTCCAATACATTTCTGCTTTGGTTGTTAACGGAATGATAGTGCAGGCCAAAGAATATTTAAGTCAAAACGGTATACGTACAAAATATTTTTATAATCTTGCCCAAGTATACATTGATCTGGCCGAAGCTCGTTCTATTGGTGACAATGAAAAGTATATAAAAATATATGAATCTGCGCCTAAAGCGTATAAAAGAGTGAAGATTCATTCTTTTGTGGCTTTGATTGTACAGGGAAAATATGATGAAGTCATAGATGATTTGGTAAACTATACTCCAAAGAATAAACGAGATGCGGTTCAACGCCATATGCTTTTAGGTGAAGCCTATCTAAAAAAGGGGCTGGTTTCTGAAGCAAAGTCACATATTGAATATGTTATAAATATTGGCAAACCCCTCCGTGAGCTTTGCCGTGCAGAGGAACTGTACAAAGAGCTGTAGGATTTTTATCTAAGATGAGCCATAAAAAACTAACATCATAGGAACCGGTATTATGATAAGTCTTCATATAATAGGGTTTCGAGTATCGGCTCTTCATCTGAGACTTCTTTTAGAGGATTGACTATTTGCAGCCCCTCAGTAATCCAGCAGATACTGTTAGGAACCTCCCAAGTCTCATAATATGGGTACGTTCGACCTTTATTAAAGATTAACACATTGTTGCTTCCTATATACTTGCTGTAATATAACGCATACTCAAAATTGGGGGCTTCTCGCCAAATCGGCCGCCCTATTTGGGTTACCACCACGGTATACTTGCCGTTCGGGGAAGCCTCTCTGTAAATCTCCGTTCTCGCAACATTATAATTATAATAAAATATCCCTTTAGTAATAACACTATAATTACACCTGCTATGACGAGTAAAAGTTTTACCTCGCTGTTTTTCAATGCTTTTTTGACTTTTTCTTTCATACAAGCCCCCTCTTTTAATCCTATGAATACATTTCCTCTACAAACTGGCTCAGCAACCTCTCGCCGTCGATTTCCGCAATGATAATATTTAAATTTCAAAAATGAAAGGAGCCATCACTACAGCGACTATTCGGTGGCTGTGCGACAACTTCATACTATATCAGTTTGGTCAAACGGTAAGATATATACTCTATCGGGCTTGCCATCTTCGAAGAAAGTGAGCTTTACACTGTTGGCAAGCCATTCTGTTTGATAGCTATTTTCATCGCTTGATACCGGCATTCGCAATGTGAAGAAGGAGAGTTTTTTAATCCGGTATCTGTCATAAATAATAAAGGTGTTCTCCTTTTTTTCTCCTGCCTAACTTAAAAAACAAACAAATTATAGTGTGCAGTAGCATCTGCGTTAATAAGAAAGGCTTTTCTTAGGTGTTCTTCGCTGATAGGATCTATTATGGTATTTACACTTTCGCCACATTACTTTTTATGGCGACGCCTGATATATGCACGTATTACACAAACAATTAAAAAAATAGTATAGTGTAAAGTTATCAGAAGGCCTGAATATATAGAAAAGAATGACGCGGAATGCTTAAATAGATGCTCAGGCAGATAAAATGTAAATGATGATAACACTATAGTTATAAAAAATAAAAACTGAAAGGAACTATAGGCAGCATTCATGGCGATATTTGAAGAAAAGCATATGTTGGCACAAATGAGGGTGAAAAGTCCGAAGATGTAAGGATAATAGAGAACCAAAAAGGCAATGGCACTGCTGTTTGAAATGGGAAAATCATGTTCAGATGTTGGTGTGGGAGGCATCTCATTTAAAAGGTAAGGAATACCACCACACAGAAAACTTAGAAAAATATATGCGACACTTAGTGGTAAAAATTTCTTGAAAAACAATTTTCTTTCATTCATACTCGAGACCCCCTCTTTTAATTCTATGAATAGTATACTATCTCGCAGAAGAATTATCAATTGCGTTTTAGAACTCACACCTGACGGAGCATACATACGCCGCCTGCGATGTAATTCCGCTTGTCAGAGAACTTGGGGATATGTATAATAAATATAAGAATTATGAGCAACAGGATAGCCGGATTACATTTCCAAGGGAGTAAAGAATGATAAAAAAAATACTGAAAAACAAAATTATCTTTAGGGCTATTATCATAACAGAGATATTGGCGACCTTAGTATTTGCAGTGTTTATCATCGAAAACTACAGAAAGAGCGATTCAGGAGATCCCAAATACGATATGCTGGCACAAGAAGAGGTTCAGATTCCGGAGAAAATGATAAGCCGTCGGATAACTGTAGCCAGAACTCATAAGGTTTATGAAAGGAAAGACGATGGATTTAGGATTTTTCTTTCTGAAAAAATCGGAGAAACGGGGTATTATTATGTGAGAATGGAGAATATCAGGTTCGAGAATACAGACTTGTATACCGAGTGTAGAGTGGATTGGATAGAGAAGGGCGCAAAGATTACCTTTATGGGCGATGGTGTCGAGGACGTTGTATATGTGATAGAACAGCATAAGGGGAGAGGTTATGAGTAACAATTCTATTGAAGAAAAGAACCTTCGCAGAAGGGAAATAATCCTGAAGGTAATGACGGTTATCTTTATTGTAGCCGCCTTACGCTTTTATATCGACCTAAAGATAGGAGCGAATAAGGAATATGAGTATTACAGGAAAGACTCCCCCGACGGAGAAAGAACAGTAGTATTTTACAGGATTGGAAATGAAAGACCGTTAAGAGGAAATCGTTATAGAGTAGTCGTATTTGCAAAGGGCGCAGAAGAAAAAGTTAGCTCATTTGAAATAAATAATGATAGAAGTTTTTACTTCGACGCAGCCGAAGATGAACACACGGGCGACTATAAAATGAACTTTCAATGGGAGGAAGACGGAATTTGGATAATATATACGGACCCCGGAGTTGGAAAAGAAAAAATATTTGTTCCGACCTAAACGCCTAAGGAGTCGAAGGATAATTATCAAGGGGAGAACACTATGCAAAAAGAAGAAGCCATAAAAATATATAAGAGCTTTGCATCGATGAAAGATGTGGCGCTTTTAGTTATTTTAGTATACATAGCCACATACATATTGATATCGGCATTAAACAATAATAGCGAAGACGGGATTTTCATATATGTAGCCATGTGGCTGACGGCTTTCCTCGCAGGGATTGCATATATTGCGCACGATATATTAAAAAGCGTTAATAAGATTGATGAAGCAGTGAACGAAGACCTTGATGATAAAAAATATTTGGAAATTATATATTGCATAATTGACTACGGAAAAAACCATAAGCAAAAAAACAACCTGCAAAGAACTTTTTATTTGATTATGCAAGAACGATATGCCATGGCCTTAATCATTAACGGGAAGAGAAAAGAAGCGGAAGAATATATAAATAGCGGAGAAATAAAGCATGAGCCTTATCGCATGTTTTTGAGAGCATGTATTGATTTGGATCGTGCATACGCTCAAGGAGATGCCGAAAAGTATATAAAGATATATAAGGCGGCTCCAAAGTCATACAAAGAGGTCAAGCTTCACGCCTGCCGCGCTTTGCTCATGCAGGGCAAGTATGACGAGGCTATAGAGGGACTGATGAAATACACCCCAAAGAATAAACGCGAAGAAATTCTGCGTCGGTTTACGATAGGCGAAGCTCATCTGAGAAAAGGGTCAAAAGACGAGGCGAAAATATACCTCGAATATGTCATAAACAACGGCAAGACGCTGAGAGAAAAGTTCATGGCAGAGGAGCTGTACAAAGAGCTGTAGGATTACGAGTGCTTCTTGGAAGGAGACAGTTATAAAGGCTTCATTCCGATGGCAGCAGCAAAACGTTAACAATGTTATTAAGAATCCTCAGCCCCACGGCTATTCCCGGTAATTGGCTTTTATGGCCCTTTTCCGGGAAATTTTTCTTTAGCAAGTCTCGGTCTTTTTAAATTAAAGGTCATTTGCGGGAGTTTTTGACCATCTTGTAGCGGATATAAGCGTTTTACAGCCTTATTTTCTCAGTTTTCTCTCTAAAAAGTCCCGCAAACAGCCTTAAATTTCACCTTACCGAGACTACGCCGTCAAAAACTCTCGCAAGTCCTCTGATTTTTAGAAAAACCGGGAATTCTGTAAAAAACCTCCTTTAAACAGAGGACAGCCTTGCCGGCAACAAAAAAAGGGACTCCTGCCGGCGGCAGGAGTCCCCTCTTTTTCGTATCCTTACAGCTTACTCATGACGTAATCAGCAAATTCTTTGCAGGTGGCTCCGTCTGCGAGGCCGGTGACCACCACCTTTTTTTCAGTATCGCAGCATGTGTGGAGCGCGCCGGCCAGCCTGTCCGCCGCGGCGGTGAGGCCGATGTGGCGAAGAAGCATTTCCGCCGCCTTGAATATGCTGGACGGGTTTGCGTAGTCCGCCAGCCCATCCTCTATCATCCTCGGCGCGCTGCCGTGGATGGCCTCGAACATGGCGTACCTGTCGCCGATGTTGGCGCTTCCTGCGGTGCCGACTCCGCCTTGGATTTCGGCGGCTTCGTCGGTTATGATGTCTCCGTACAGATTAGGCATGACGAAGACCTGAAATTGATTTCTTATGGCCTTGTTGACAAGGTTTGCAGTCATTATATCTATGTACCAGTCCTCTGCCTTGATCTCGGGGTACTGGGCCGCTACTTCGTTGCATATCTTTGAGAACTTGCCGTCGGTCTTTTTCATTATATTAGCCTTGGTCACGATGGCGACGTTAGTCTTGCCGTTGTTCTTTGCATATTCGAAGGCAGCTCTGGCTATCCTCTCCGTTCCGCAGTCTGTAGTCACCTTGAAGTCCATGGCAAGAACTCCTGGGACCTCTATGCCCTTGCTTCCCAGAGTGTATTCGCCCTCCGTGTTTTCACGGTAAAACATCCAGTCGATGCCCTCTTCCGGCACCGATACGGGACGGACGTTGGCGTACAGGTCAAGCTCCCGTCTCAAAGTTACGTTGGCGCTTTCCATGGTGCCACCCTTAGGAGTGGTGGTCGGGCCTTTCAGTATGACGTCGCAGGCCTTTATGTCGGCCAGAACGTCTGCCGGCACGGCTTCACCTTTGGCCAGCCTGTTTTCGATGGTAAGGCCTTCTATGTCCCGAAGGACTATCTTGCCGGAGCCAATCTCATCCTTCAAAAGCTCCGTCAGAAGACGGCGAGCTTCCTTCATGATGATAGGGCCAATGCCGTCTCCGCCGCAGAGGCCTACGGTTATCTTATCCAGCGAGGCGAAATCCTTGGGAGGCTCCGCCGAAGCCATTTTCTCGGCTCTTGCCAGCTGTTCTTTCAATAATTTTTCAAACTGCGCCGTGGCAGCTTCTATATATTTTTCCAAGTCACCGTACCTCCTTACAGATTTCCCTGTCCTACGTATTTGAGAAGACCGCCGGCCTTTAAGATGGCTTTCTGCCTCTGGGTAAAGCTGCATATCAGCGAGAACTCCTGACCGGTAGTAACGTCTTTGAGAATAAGCTTTCCGCTGTCCAGTCCGGCGTATATGTCGGAAAGGGCCAGAGCGTCGCCCTGAGTCAGCTTGTCGTAGTCTTCCGGATTTTCAAAGGTGAGAGGAACTATGCCTGCGTTTATCAGGTTAGCGGCATGGATTCTGGCAAAGCTCTTGCTTATTACGGCTCTCACTCCAAGATACAGAGGAACGAGGGCTGCGTGCTCTCTCGAAGAGCCTTGACCGTAGTTGTTTCCTCCCACTATTATGCTTTCGCCGGCCGCCTTTGCTCTTTCCGGGAAAGTCTCGTCGCATACGGCGAAACAGTACTGAGAAAGATGAGGTATGTTGGAGCGGTAAGGCAGTATCTTGGCTCCCGCCGGCATGATGTGGTCTGTGGTGATGTTGTCGCCAACCTTGAGAACAAGGGGAGCCGAAAGAGAATCTTCCAGCGGCTTGCTGTTAGGGAAAGGCTTGATGTTAGGACCTCTCAGAATCGGAAGGTCCTTCGCCTCCTCTAAAGAAGCAGGAGGTATAACTGCGCTGTCGTCTATCTTGAAAGCCTTTGGCATTGTCACCTCCGGCATTTTGCCGAGAAGCATAGGGTCTGTAATCTCTCCCGTAAGAGCCGCGGCGACGGCAGTTTCAGGAGAAACAAGATAAACCTGTCCGTCGGCTGTGCCGGAGCGGCCCTCGAAGTTTCTGTTAAAGGTCCTGAGGGAAACGCCGCCGGAGTTAGGGGAGAAGCCCATTCCTATGCAAGGGCCGCAGGCGCATTCCAGAACTCTCGCGCCGCTGGCCAGAATGTCAGAAAGGGCTCCCGCGTCGGCCAGCATGGAAAGAACCTGCTTCGATCCCGGCGAAATGGAAAGGCTCACCTCCGGGCGGATGGTCTTGCCCTTTAACAGAGCGGCCACCTTCAGCATGTCTAAAAGCGAGGAGTTGGTGCATGAGCCTATGCAGACCTGATCTACCTTAGTGCCTTTGAGGCTTGAAACCTTGACCACGTTGTCAGGGCTGTGAGGGCAGGCGATCATCGGCTCGAGGGTTGAAAGGTCTATGTCGATAACCTTGTCATATACGGCGTCATCGTCGCTTTCGAGGCGGACGTAGTCTCCGCCTCTTCCCTCGGCTTCGAGGAAAGCCTTGGTAATCTCATCCGATGGGAATATGGACGTGGTGGCGCCGAGCTCTGTTCCCATGTTGGTTATGGTGGCTCTCTCAGGAACGGAAAGAGTCTTTACTCCCTCGCCGCCCCATTCTATGACGGCGCCTACGCCGCCTTTTACCGACAGGATTCGGAGAATTTCGAGGCTTACGTCTTTAGCCGTTACGAAATCTCTCAGCTTTCCCGTAAGATTTACCTTGTACATCTTCGGCATGGTGATGTAATAAGCGCCGCCGCCCATGGCCACAGCCACATCGAGGCCGCCTGCTCCCATGGCCAGCATGCCTATTCCGCCGCCCGTAGGAGTATGGCTGTCGGAGCCGATAAGAGTTTTGCCCGGCTTTCCGAATCTTTCCAGATGAACCTGATGGCAAATGCCGTTGCCCGGTCTGGAAAAGTAGAGGCCGTATTTTTTCGCCATGGACTGAATGAATCTGTGGTCGTCGGCGTTTTCAAATCCCGACTGGAGAGTGTTGTGATCTATGTATGCCACCGAAAGCTCCGTGCGGACCCTCGGAACTCCCATAGTCTCAAACTCCAGATATGCCATGGTGCCGGTGGCGTCCTGAGTCAGAGTCTGGTCTATTTTCAGCGCCACTTCTTTTCCCGGCGTCATTTCGCCGCTTACGAGATGTTCCTTTATTATCTTCTGTGCTATCGTTAAACCCATTACTTTGATGTTCCTTTCTGTATGCTCTTGTATGCCTGGTCTACGTGCTTCAAAACCAGCTCTTCGATTTTTTCCTGATTGCCGGCCTGTATGGCTTCATAAATCTTGACGTGCTCTTCTATGGAATACCGGCTTCTTCCCTCGTTTGTAAGGGAATCCTTTCTGTACTTCATCAGCTTGTGATGTATGGGGGAAAGGACCGCCTGAAAAATCGGACTTCCCGAGGCGGAGTATATTATATCGTGGAACTGAGTGTCCAGATTGCGGACCTTCTCTATGTTTTTCTTTTCCTGATAGAACTCCTGCTGATCCAAGATTTCTTTGAGTTTTGCGAGATCCTCGTCGCTTATATTCATGGCGGCCATTTTCACCACCATAGGCTCCAAGGCTCTTTTAACTGCGAACATATCTGCCACGTCTTCGTCGGTTATTCCAAGCACCACGGTGCCGGAAGGGGTTATTCCTATGAGCTTGTCGTTTTCGAGGCGGGCGATGGCCTCTCTTATGGGCGTCCTGCTGACCCCCAGCTCTTCGGAAAGCTTTGATTCGCTGATGATTTCTCCGGCCTTATATACGCCGCTGAGAATGTTTTTTTCTATCTGCTGATACACCTGATTCGCCAGGGACAGAGATTTGTAGTCTATCATTTTTTCTCAAACTCTCCTTTCGTCAGCTCAGATATTTTGTCCTCCATTTCCTGATTGGAAAGGCTGGTGGTTCTGCCGTCTGCGTACATTTCGTCCACCCAGTCCTTGAGGGCTGCCACGACCGGATTGTCCTTGGTCATGCGCTCGTCGCCGAGAAGCTCGTAATGCTCGTTCATCCAGTAGGCGATGCCTGCCAGACCGGAGGTCTTGCTTACGGACACGCCCGGCGCCCTGTTCAGGAGCTTCTTCGTGTTGAAGATGTTGTAAATCTCTTCGTCCTTCATCAGGCCGTCGGCGTGGATTCCAGCCTTTGTGACGTTGAAGTTTTCTCCCACGAAAGGAGTCATCGGCGGAATTTCATAGCCCATTTCTTCTTTGAAATACCTGCCTATCTCGGTGACGGCGGTCGGATCCATGCCGTCGAGGGAGCCTTTGAGGGAAGCGTATTCAAACACCATAGCCTCCAGCGGCACGTTGCCGGTTCGCTCGCCTATCCCCAGCAGCGAACAGTTGACGGCGGAGGCTCCGTACAGCCACGCCGCCGAAGCGTTTGCCACGGCCTTGTAAAAATCATTGTGGCCGTGCCACTCCAGCATTTCGCTCGGCACTCCCGAATAATGCTGGAGGCCGTACACCAGACCGGCCACGCTTCGAGGCATGGCCACCTCCGGATACGGGACGCCGTAGCCCATGGTGTCGCAAATTCTTATCTTTACAGGGATTCCCGCTTCTTCCGACAGTTCCATTATCTCGTTGACAAACGGAACCACGAAGCCGTAAAAGTCCGCTCTCGTAACGTCCTCGAGGTGACATCTCGGCACCAGACCCGCGTTCAGGGCCTCCTTTATGGTCTCCAGATAATAGTCGGCGGCCTGACGCCTTGTCATGTTCATCTTCTTGAATATGTGATAGTCGCTGCACGACACGAGAATACCCGTTTCCTTGATTTCCAGATCCCTAACGAGCTGAAAATCCTCTTTTTTCGCCCTTATCCACGTGGTTATCTGAGGGAATTTCAGCCCCAGCTCCATACATTTGGAAATGGCCTCTCTGTCCTTTTTCGTATATATGAAAAACTCCGACTGGCGGATTATGCCGTAAGGCCCGCTGAGTCTGGACAGAAGAGTATAAAGATCCACGATCTGCTTTACTGTATAAGGGGCCATGGACTGCTGGCCGTCTCTGAAAGATGTGTCGGTAATCCATATGTCCGCAGGCATGTTTATAGGCACGCGTCTGTGGTTGAAAGCTATCTTGGGGACCTCTTCGTAGTTGAAAATATCCCTGAACAGGTTGGGCTCTTCCACATCCTGCAAAGTATATTTGTATATGGATTGTTCCAGCAGGTTGGTTTTTTTGGAAAATTCGAGCATGTATTTACCTCCTTCTCTGTTGATATAAAGTGTTTTCGTTCTCTTGACGGGTGTAAGCGTTACGCCTGACGGCGGCAACATGCGCACACCCACGCCTGTATACAAGTATACTCCTTTCGGCCGAGAGTGTCAACACCGACTAAATTCAATAATTCGACCTAAAAATATATTTTTTCACTTTTTAACTATATTTAAAGTTGCTCGGATATTGTATAATTATAAAAAACATTTCATCAGGAGGAGAATGAGATGAGGCTGCTGCTTGCAGAAGACGAGAAGGCCCTTTCCAAAGCCCTCGTAACTATCCTTGAGAGAAACAATTATTCCGTCGACGCCGTGTATGACGGCGAAGAAGCCCTTGACTACCTTGAAACGGGCAACTACGACGGGGTTATAATGGACATAATGATGCCTAAGATGGACGGCATCGAGGCCCTTAAAGCATTGCGGGCCGGAGGAGATTTGGTACCGGTTCTCATGCTGACCGCCAAATCCGAAATAGACGACAAGATAACGGGCCTCGACGCAGGAGCCAACGACTACCTGACCAAGCCTTTCAGCTCCGGAGAGCTGATGGCGAGGATACGAGCCATGACCAGAGTGCAGGCCGCCCAGACGACCTCGGTTCTGAAGATGGGCAACGTGACCCTCGACAGAGCCACCTTTGAGCTGTCGACTCCGTCGGGAAGCTTTAGGCTGGCTAACAAAGAATTTCAGATGCTGGAACTTCTCATGAGCAATCCGAGAAGCCTGATTTCCTCCGAACGATTCATGGAAAAAATCTGGGGCTATGACAGCGAATCCGAGATCAACGTAGTCTGGGTGTACATATCTTATCTGAGAAAAAAGCTGGCGGTTCTGAACGCAGACATAAAGATTAAGGCGGCCCGTAACGCAGGCTATTCTTTGGAGGAAATAAAATGATAAAGCGACTGAGGATAAAACTCATAATAGCTTCGATGGCGTCGCTTTTTGCGGTATTGGTGACGATAATGGCCGTTATGGCCGCCGTGAATTACGACAAGATAACGGATGTCGCCGACAGCACCTTATCCATATTGATGGAAAACGACGGCATGTTCCCTCAAATGGAGCAGGGATTCGATGAAAAACCTGACCGGCAGCCGCCGGAGATGGACAAGCCAAAAGAGGACGATCCGGGGATGTCGCCTGAGCTTCCGTACGAATCGCGGTATTTCACCGTGGTAATAGATGAAGACGGAGAAGCGGTTTCCGTAAACACCGGGAAGATAGCGGCGGTAGACACGCAGGCTGCCATAGAATATGCCCGGCAGGCGTGGGCCTCCGGCGACAGCTCGGGATTTGAAGAGAATTACAGATACATGTCAGGCGCGACAGACGAGGGGACTCGCATAATATTCCTCGACTGCGGACGCAATTTGGACACCTTCAAGTCCTTCGTGTTTACGGGACTTGGCGTATCGGCGGTGGGAATGTTGGCGGTATTCACGCTGGTATTCTTCCTGTCAAGGCGTATCGTAAAGCCGTTTTCCGAGAATTACGAAAAGCAGAAACGCTTTATAACGGACGCAGGCCACGAGCTCAAGACCCCTCTCACCATAATCGAAGCCGACGCAGAGATTTTGCAGATGGATATGGGGGAAAACGAGTGGATAAGCGACATACAGAATCAGACGAGGCGGATGGCGGAGCTTACCAACAGTCTGGTGCTTCTGGCCAAGACGGAAGAAGACCACAACGATATGAAGATGATAGAATTTCCCATATCGGATGTGGCAGACGAAGAAACGTCTGCCTTCAGGGCTCTTGCCAGAACTCAGGGCAAGGTCTTAGACAGCTGCATTGAAGCAGGCGTAGCCCTTTGCGGCGACGAGAAATCGCTGCGCAGGCTGATGGACATACTCCTCGACAACGCGGTGAAATATTGCGGAGAAAAGGGAGTTATAAGGGTGACACTCGAAAAACAAAAAGGCTTCGTCAAGTTTTCCGTGTTCAACACTGCGGAGCATATTTCAAAGGACGAAACGAGCCGCCTTTTCGACCGATTTTACAGGTGCGACCGTTCACGCAATTCGGAGACGGGAGGCTATGGGCTGGGACTTTCCATAGCGGCGGCCATAACGGCGGCGCATAAGGGCAGAATCACAGCCGACACAAGCGACGAGCAGTCCTTGACGATTACGGTAAAGCTGCCGTGCTGAGGGCGATTGAATACAAATAATGACAAATAACGACACGAGACGACACGAGACGACCGACTTCGAAATCGGTCGTTTTTTCGTTTTTGCAGATAAATTGTAAACTTTAATTAAATTTAATGTTGATTTTAAAGTAGGCTTAAGAAAAGGGGTCTATACTTCAATTATCAAAACGAGAGGGAGGTGCCCGATATGGCATATCAGGCCACATTCAAGCGTCACGAGATAAAATATCTGTTGACCCAAGGACAAAAGGAAGCGGTGCTGGCGGTGATGGAGCCGTACATGAGACTCGACAAGTACGGAGCCGCAACTATCCGCAACATATATATGGATACGGACGATTTCAGAGTGATAAGACGATCGCTGGAAAAACCGGAATACAAGGAAAAGCTCAGAATAAGGAGCTACTGCCGGGCAACACCGGAGGCAGAGGTGTTCATCGAGCTGAAAAAGAAATACAAGTCGGTCGTATATAAGAGGAGACTTTCCCTGCCATGGGAGGCGGTCGAAGACAGCTTCGTAAACGGACGGCCTCTTCCCGTAGACTCACAGATAGGAAAGGAAATTGAGTATTTCCGCAGCTTTTATGACAGGCTCAGGCCTCGCATATTCCTCTCATATGAGAGAGAAGCCCACTTTGCCGTCGACGGAAGCGATTTAAGAATCACCTTTGACAAAAATATTTTATACAGAGAGAACGATCTTTCCCTGTGCGGCGAAATTTACGGAAACGAGATTATGGGCGACGGTCTGTGCCTCATGGAGATAAAGACGTCGGGAGGCATGCCGCTGTGGCTGAGCCACCTTCTCACGGAACAGAGCTTGTTCAAGACGTCGTTTTCAAAATACGGCACTGCGTACCGGGATATGATGCGAAGACACGGAAGCTACAAGTGGAGCGATTATAAAGAAAGGAAGATTTGTTATGTTGGATAATATATTTCAGGGAATTTTTGATACGGCGCAGACGGAAACCATAGCGCCCTCTGAGTTTTTAATTTTGATAGCGGCCTCTCTCCTGGTAGGACTGATACTGGCCGCGGCATATATGTACAAGAGCCTTTACAACAAGGGCTTTGTCGCTACGCTGGCCCTGCTGCCTGCCGTCGTATGTGTAATAATAATGATGGTAAACGGCAACATAGGAACGGGCGTAGCCGTGATGGGAGCCTTCAACCTCGTAAGGTTCAGGTCGGCTCCCGGCTCTGCCAAGGAGATTTGCGCCATATTCATGGCCATGGCGACGGGCCTGATTATGGGAATGGGCTATGTGGCTTACGGCTTTCTGTGCGCCATAGTTCTTGGCCTTGCCGGACTCATCTACGGAAGCACAGACTTCGGCGCGCAAAAGAGAAGCGCCCTTCACAAGACTCTCCATATAACCGTGCCGGAGGATTTGGATTACACCGGCGCTTTCGACGGCGTTCTTTCGCAATATTCGTCAAAAAGCGAGCTTGTAGGAGTTAAAACGACCAACATGGGAAGTCTGTTCAAGCTGACATACAACATAACTCTGCGCGACGCCGACAAAGAAAAGAACCTGATAGACGAGCTCAGGTGCAGAAACGGCAATCTGGAGATAAATATCGTACAGCAGACTACAGGCGGAGACCTGTAGAGGTTTCAGCAAAAGGAGATGTATAATATGGAAAAGAAATTTGTAAAGATAGCCGTTGGCATAGCGATATGCTTCTTGTGCATATTTCTGCTGACGGGCTGCGCAAAACAAGAAGCCGAGACTCAGGTCACGGACAGCATGTTTACGGACAACGACATGGAAATAGGCTACGACGAAGAGACGGCGACCAAGATTACCCTTACGGGCGACAGCGCCGAAAGCGATTCGGACGCAGTTACGATTTCGGGAAGCGTCGTCACCATCAGCGAAGAGGGAACCTACATACTCTCGGGAACTCTCAACGACGGAATGGTTATAGTAGACGCGGGAGACGAAGACAAGCTCCGCATAGTATTGGACGATGCAAGCATAACCAGCCAAACCTCGGCGGCGCTGTATGTCAGAAACGCCGACAAGGTCTTCGTCACTACGGCGACAGACTCGCACAACAGTCTCGTATCTGCCGGAGAATATGTGGCCATAGATGATAACGACATAGACGCGGCCGTATTTGCCAAATCAGACCTGACCTTAAACGGAGCAGGGCAGCTGACTATTACTTCTGCCGCAGGCCACGGCGTAGTTTCTAAGGATGATCTGGTGCTTACCGGCGGAGATTATTCCATAACGGCCGCAAGTCAGGGACTTTCGGGCGAGGACAGCGTAAGAATCGCCAATGGACAGTATTCCATAGAAGCGGGCAATGACGGCATACACGCCGAAAATGATGCCGACGCCGAACCGGCCTTCATATATGTGGCCGGCGGAACGCTCAGCATAACTTCAACCGACGACGGAGTCAATTCAAACGGAGACATAACCATAAAGGGCGGCGCGTTTGAGATAGAATCAGGCGACGACGGAATTCATGCCGATGACGCAGTCGTAATAGACGACGGTGAAATAACCGTGACCAACAGTTACGAGGGAATCGAAGGCCTCAGCGTTGATATAAACGACGGCGTGATAGACATAACTGCCTCCGACGACGGTCTGAATGCGGCCGGCGGAACCGATGAAAGCGGATTTACATCAGGCTTCGGCAGCATGGGAGGCGAAGAATTTGCGGCGACGGAAGGCGCTTATATAAAGATAACAGGCGGGGAAACTAATATAAACGCTTCGGGAGACGGCATAGACTCCAACGGAGATTTGTACGTCACAGGCGGCGAGACATATGTGTCCGGCCCTGTCGACAGCGCCAACGGAACCTTTGACTACAATGGAGAGGCATCCATAAGCGGCGGCATATTTGTCGCGGCCGGCCCGACCGAAATGGCTCAAAACTTCGGCGAATCGTCTACGAAGGGCTCTATGCTGGTATCGATAAACGGCTCGGCCCAGTCCACCATTACGCTCACCGATGCCGACGGAAACCAGTTGGTATCGTGGGAAGCCGACAAAGCCTACTCTTCCGTAGTAATAAGCTGCCCTGATATAACAGAGGGAGAAACATATACGGTGGCGGGAGGCAGCTCCACCGTGCAGGTAACCATGGATAGCCTCATATACGGCGCTTCCGGCGGAATGGGAGGGCAAGGAGGAGGCATGGCCGGCGGGCCGGGCATGTCTTCTCCTCCTGACGGACAAGGCGGAAAACCGCAAGGATGGTAAAATAGCTTGACTTGCCGTGAATCAGAGGGTATATATTACATAAGGAGGGCTGATGATGGATATAAGGATGAACTACTCAGAAAAAGGATCCGGCCGGCCTCTGATACTGATTCACGGCAACGGAGGAAGCTTAAAATATTTCAAAAAGCAGATTGACTGCTTTTCAAATGAGTATAGGGTCATAGCCGTGGATACCCGCGGACACGGAAAGTCTCCGAGGGGAGAGGCGCCATTTACCATAGAGCAATTCGCTGAGGATCTAAAAAGCTTTATGGACGAGAAAAACATCGCCAAGGCAAACCTACTTGGATTTTCTGACGGCGGAAACATTGGGCTGGCCTTTGCCCTGAAGCATCAGGAAATGATAGACAGAATGGTAATCTGCGGCGCAAATATATTTCCGGAAGGATTGAAAAAATCCGCTCTCGCCCCGAGGGCGGCGGCATATAAGCTGCATAGGCGGATTTCAAAAAACGGCAAGAGAACCGAGCTCTTGGATCTGATAATAAATCAGCCGCGGATAAATCCCACAGACCTTAAAAAAATTACGGTTCCGGTGCTGGTCGTGGCCGGAACCAAGGATATGATACGAGCCGACCACACACGGCTTATATATGAAAACCTCCCTCATTCTAAACTTTTGTTTATAGAGGGAGGTCATCTGCTGCCCAACATGAGGCCGAGGCAGTTTAACGACGCAGTATTGCGGTTTTTCAGGGACGAAGGCTGCCGAGATGAGCAGGACCGTGAATAAGGGCCAGTACATCGTAAATCGCAGAAAGGCACGAGGTGCCGTCGGCGGCAGCGCCGCTTCCGTTCAGCAGCTCCTCCGTTTTGAATTTCAGGACGAGTCTGTCCTCTTCTGTGATTCCCAGCTCTTCACTGTACGCCGACTCCTCCGAGCCTACCATGCACAGAGGCGGAAACACAACGCACCACCAGTTTTGCCCCTTCCCCTGTCCTATGCTTAAAGTCAGAGCCTCGTAATTTCCCTCGGGAAAAAACATCTCTTCATAATATTTGGCCGGTATATGGCGTATGCCCGTCGAAGCGGTCACTTCATAATCAAACCCCCGGGAGGCGATGACTTCTTCCGCCCAGCATTCTATCCGGGGAAGGTTGTTTTCTATATATTCGCGAATAAGCTTCTGGTGAGTCAGCGATTCTTCTGCCGCGGAGCCAGAGCCGGAGGGCTCAATCTGCTCCGTTATTTCTTCCTGCACTTTTGAAAGAACGTAATCCCTCACTTCTGTTTTAAGGTCTTGGTCCTCGGTGGAATCGCTGTTGGCAACCACATGAAATCTCATTATTCCGGGGTATTCATTTATCAATCCGTAAGAACCGATCAGGCCTTCTCCCTTTTCGGAAGCCTGAGCGGAGCTGTTCAGAAACGGCAGAGCGATAAAGGCCGCCGCCATAAGCCCGATAAGTATTTTGTCAAAATTCTTGTCCATAATTTACCTCCTGACAGAGGGAGTATGGACGATCTTTTTAAAAATATACACATAAGACCTGAATAAATTTGCAAAGGCCGGTATGACAGCCGGCAGCCTATATTTGCATAAAAAAGATATGACATGACTGCCATATCTTTTTTAAATCGAAAGTATGTTTTCGGTGAAAGGCCTGTTTGGCTGTCTTTCAGCCGCAAAATTTTATTTTATTATCAGGAGCTTCTGGCCTTCCGAAAGATCATCTGTTTCCAGTTCGTTGACTTCCCTGACCGAGGCCGTAGTAGTCTTAAACCTCTTGGCTATCTGCCACAGCGTGTCGGTTTTTCTGCAGATGTATACTACCATAGGAGGAACCTGACAGCCGGAGCCCGGTTCTTCAAAGGCGGGATTAGTCAGAACCTTAAACGGAGTAGGTCTCATGATCTCTGCGCACACCATTATGGTCGCATTGAATTCGATCTGCTTTCCGTTGATCTTCTCGGCCCATAAGTCCTTTATGTAAACCTTCTGGGTTATGATCTCTCCTCCTGTAAGCTGAGGCATTGCGGTGACGATCCGGTAAGGGATCTCTTCCCTGACTGCAAAGACCCCTCTTTCTTCCTGTTCGCAGGAACATATCATTTTCACCAGAATTACGCCTTCGGTGACTATCTTGCCCTGTTCGCAGTGACTTTCGCAGGAGAGAACCTCGGCCGTAGTATATACGATTCTGTCTGCGTCACAGCCCGTGTTTTCCAGAGATATTATTTCTCGAACCGAAGACTCGCCGGAAGAAGTGCCGATGAGAGTTCTGCTGCTCTTTTCCTCAAAATCGCAGACGAAATCCTTCTGCCTGTGATAACCATCTACGATTATCTCCTTTTCCATATTCTTGTAAAGTTCCAGATAAGTGAGGAGTTCGCCCTCGAGACGGAATACGTCTGCGCCGTCTTCGTCTTGGGTCAGCTTTACTCTGAGCTGGCTGTCGTCGAAACATATATTGCATCCGCTCTGCCGTTCCCCCTGCTGGATAGGTATGAACTGAGTGAATTCAACCCGCTCCTGAAGCTGATGGATACTGTCTATAGAGCAAGAATCCCCCAAAACAGATGAGCCGGTCTTGCCTGGGTCTCCTTCTGCATGAGTATCGTCTGAGGCAGCAGTCTGCAGAGGCATCACCGGGGAGGCAGATGAGAAATACAAAAGATTCACATATACAAAGCCGTTTATGACCACTTTGTCGCCGGAGATCTGTTTATAGTTCTCGACTACATTTATGTCCTGCTTGAGGATGCTTTCAGGGTGAGAATCTTCTTTGGGAAGGATATCCTCTTTGATAGAAAGAGTGTCCTTCTTTCTGAGAGCGACGTTGGAAATTTCCACGGTTTCTTTGAGGACTTGAATGTCTTCGTCCACAAGCCCTTCGAAAAGATCCACCTTAGCGTCGGTATACTCTCTGGCCATTATGGCCAGAATGACCTTTACCCTGTATTTTCTCTCGTTGATGACCATGTACTCTATCTTTTCAACAGAGCAGTCTAAAACCATGGTCGCGCCGGCAGACATGGAAGTATGCCACTGATCTTTAAAAGGGACTCTGGTCTGCACTGAAATTACCGGGAGATTACCCTCCTGTTTTTCTGGCAGATAGAGAGTCTGCAGTTCGATCTCTCCCGAGAGATTGATATAATCGTCGCCTTTTACCACAGCGTCGATTTCTTTGACAGCAAGATGAGACTTGCCGTCTATCATGAGGATCTCTCTAAGGTCAGGTTTTGTATCCGGCACCAGTATATCCTCTTCTAAAGTTATGGTAGTCTTTGGTTTCTCTGTTATGTTGGTCACCTGCACAGGTGAATAGATGGCTCCCTTCGTTATGGGCACGATTACACGTTCTTCCATTTCCTTGGCAGGAACCATGGCATAATCAGGAATGCCCTTTTCGTATGTCATAGCGTTTCCCCTTTCCACACTTGGTCTTGTTAAAATGTATTCAGAAAGTGGAAATTATATAACATAAATCAAAGTTTTATCAGTCTGTCTAAAATAATGTGAGCCGCCTCGTCTTTGCTCATCTTTTCGAGACTCTCCATACCGCTCTCTGTTATGAGGGTGATGACGTTGGTATCAGAACCAAAGCCTGACCCTTCAGAGGACAGAGAGTTGGCGCATATCATGTCGCAGTTCTTTGAAATCAGCTTCTTCTTCGAATTATCTAAAAGATTTTCTGTCTCCATGGAAAATCCGCAGATGATCTGGTTCGGCCTTCTGTGCTCTCCCAGCCACTTGAGGATGTCTGTGGTGCGTTTCAGAGGAATGGCCATATCGCCTTCGGCTTTTTTGATCTTGCCCCGAGCTGTCTGAGCAGGTGTGTAATCGGCTACGGCGGCGGCTTTTATTATGATGTCTTGATCCTCTGCCCGCTTTGAGACTTCTTCAAACATATCGGCTGCCGACAGGACAGGAATTTTTTTGACAAACATAGGAGGCTCCGCGTCCATATGGCCGAAGATAAAAGTCACTTCGGCGCCTCTGAAAGCGGCGGCCCGGGCTATGGCCCGGCCCATCTTGCCGCTGGAATGGTTGGTGATAAATCTTACCGGATCTATGGACTCTCTTGTAGCTCCGGCAGTTACTAAGATCTTCTTGCCGGACAGATCTTTTTCGAAAGCTGTCTCTTTAAGAATATGCTGAAATAAGACGGCTTCATCGGGCATTCTGCCGTCTCCCTCGTCGCCGTTTGCCAGCATACCGCATTCCGGGGACAATATCTCATAGCCGAAAGAAGAAAGACGGGAAAGATTATCCTGCACTATAGGATTGTGGTACATATTGTGATTCATGGCCGGCGCCACGATTTTTTTGCAGGGGCAAGCCATGACTGTGGTCGTCAGCATATCGTCGGCGATGCCGCATGCTATCTTGCCGATGACGTTGGCGGAGGCCGGCGCTATCATGACCACGTCTGCCCGCTTTGCCAAGGCGACGTGTTCCACACTGTATTTAAAATTTCTGTCAAAAGTATCTATGAGACATTTATTGCCTGTAAGGGATTCAAAAGTGACGGGAGTTATAAATTGCGCCGCATTTCTTGTCATGAGAACCTGAACATCGGCCCCTTCTTTTTTGAGCATCCTCGCCAGATTGGGTATCTTGTAGGCGGCGATGCTTCCCGATACTGCCAGAACTATAGTTTTTTCTTTTAACATAACTTTACCTCGCATCTAGTATTGCCGCCGGCCTCATCTTGCAGGCGGAAGCCTCATCAATGGGTATATTATAGCATTTGTCGGCTTTAAAGTAAAATCTTTTAAGGCGCACTGGCCGCATCGTGGCTCATGTATAAAAGAGGAGGCAGTCCACAAAAGCCATAGACGGAAATTTCTGCGGCTGATTTGTCTGTAACTTCGGCAAGTCCCGGCAAAACGGATTTTAAGGCTATATACCGGGAATGGCAACTCTCTTGAGCAGCTTCAATTAACACTGGCAGGGGCTCCATATTAAGGCAACACTGATAATTCAGCATGGCAGACAAAGCTCCTTTAGCTATTATCCACTGCCGGTGACGTCATAAAAGTCTGTAACACCAAAGAAAAATGTGATACAATAATAGAACATATTAAGGACTCACCGGAGGAAAGAGATGATCTTAGCAATAGACATAGGAAATACAAATATAGTTTTAGGCTGTTTCGATCAGGAGAAGCTGATTTTCAGAGAGAGGATATCCAGCAACCGGGTAGCCACAGATCTGGAATATGCGGCCATGATAAAGACGGCGCTGGAGATGTACGGCGCTGCGCCCGGACAAGTCACCGGCGCCATACTCTCCTCGGTGGTGCCTCCTATAACCGATACTTTAAAAAGGGCGGTAGAAAAGATGACCGGCGTCAAAGTCATGGTCATAGGACCCGGAATAAAGACGGGACTGAGTATTCAGATAGATAACCCGGCTCAGCTCGGAAGCGATTTGGTGGCCGACGCAGTAGGCGGAATCAGCGAGTATCCCCTTCCGCAGATAATCATCGACATGGGGACTGCAACCACATTTTCCGTAATAGATAAGAACCGGGCTTATATAGGCGGCGTGATAACTACAGGAATGGCGGTTTCCGCCGAGGCTCTGGCAAGAAACACCTCTCAGCTTTCCAAGGTAGACTTTGAAAAGCCCCGTAAGCTGATAGGGACCAACACTGTAGACTGCATCAAGAGCGGCATCATGTATACCACCGCCTGCGGTCTTGACGGCATGATAGAGCGCATAGAAGAGGAACTGGGTGAAAAGTGTACCGTCATAGCGACGGGAGGCTTGGCGCCTCTCATCATGCCCCTGTGCAGACGAAAGATGATCCTGGATGAGGATCTCATATTGAAAGGCCTATTGAGCGTATATAAGAGGAACACTTCGAGATAAAAGAGGGGCCGGAAAATATAATATTTACGGAGGAAAGACATGAAGCAGTACGTAGTTGACGCGTTTACAGATGAGGTTTTTTCGGGAAATCCTGCTGCCGTATGTATAACAAAAGAATGGCTCAGCGATGATTTGATGATGAATATCACCAGAGAAAACAACCTGTCGGAGACGGCTTTCGCTGTTAAAGAAAGAGACAGATATAAGCTCAGGTGGTTTCCTCCCGGCGGAGAGATAGACCTCTGCGGGCACGCTACCCTGGCGACGGCTTTCGTCATCATGAATTATTACGATACGCATCTTGAGGAAGTCGCCTTCGACACCCTGAGCGGCGTATTGACCGTAAAGAAAAAACAGGACCTGTACGAGATGGATTTTCCGGCATATGAGCTTAAGCCTAAAGAAGTCACTTCCGCCATGGAAGATGCTATAGGAGCCCGGCCGGTGGAGGCTTATATGGGAAGAGATCTCCTGTGCATATTTGAAAGTGAAGATGTGGTCAGAGGGCTTTCGCCGGATATGGAAAAGCTTAAGACTCTGGACGGCCTTTTGCTGCAAGTAACGGCAAAGGGAAGAGAATATGACTGCGTTTCCAGAAGCTTTGCCCCTAAGCTGAATGTCCCTGAAGATCCGGTCTGCGGATCGGGATAATGTCATATCGTGCCTTACTGGGCTAAGAAAGAGGGAAAGGACGATATCATCGCCTGCCAGGCCTCACGGCGCGGAGGTATATTATACTGCGGCATAGAAGCAGACCGCGTAAAATTGGCAGGAAAGGCAGCCTTATATTCCGAAACCGAATTGTTCGTATAAAAGAGATAAGCAAAATAAAACCGGCAGCGTATGAACGCCGCCGGTAATTTTATTCTCGGATTAGTCTGCAACGTAAGGAAGTAATGCGACAATTCTTGCTCTCTTGATAGCAGTCGTCACTTCTCTCTGATGCATAGCGCAAGTTCCTGTGATTCTCTTAGGCAGGATCTTGCCCCTTTCGGTTACATATTTTTTCAGTTTTTCAACGTCTTTGTAATCGATAACTTCAGTCTTGTCGGCACAGAACTGGCAAACTTTTTTTCTTCTCATGCCGCCGCCACGTCTCTTTTCCATGATTCATTATCTCCTTTCCTGTTAGAATGGAATGTCTTCATCGATTGCGGAAAAGCCGGCCGGAGCAACATCGTCGTCCTTTGAACCTTGTCCGTATCCGCCCTGAGATGCGCCTCTGGCAAAACCGCCCTGCGAACCTCCCTGAGGCCTGTCTCCCCATTCTAAAAATTCTACTCTGTCTGCTACTACGTCAGTCGTATAGACGGTAGCTCCGTCCTTGTTTGTATAACTGCCGGTCTGCAGTCTTCCCTGAACGCCGACCAATCTGCCTTTTGCAAGGTACTTCTCACAGTTTTCCGCCTGCTTGCCGAAAACCGTTACCCTTGGAAAATCAGTCTGCTTTTCACCGCCGGCTCTGACAGGTCTGTCGATAGCTATCGTAAAGGTAGCCACCGCCATCTGCGAACCGGAAGTATAGCGAAGTTCGGGATCTCTTGTCAATCTTCCGATCAAAACAACACTGTTCATACATTTACCTCGCTTACTGCTCGTCTTTGTTGATGATGATGTGTCTGATTACATTGTCGGAAATCTTGAGCCTTCTGTCAAGCTCCTTAGGCAGTGTAGGGTTTCCCTGGAATTCAACTACTGCGTAGTATCCTTCTTCTTTCTTATCGATAGGATAAGCAAGCTTTCTCATTCCCCACACATCTACTTTTCCGACTTCACCGTCAGCAGCAATGATGGACTGAACTGATTCGACTGTCGCATCCTTCTTAGCATCTTCTAAAGCAGGATCGATAACGAACATAACTTCATAGTTTCTCATTTTTTCACCTCCCTATGGTCTAAATGGCGGCAGTTTCTACTGCCGCAGAGATTGCATGTCAAAACTCATGCTTTATAATTATACTACAAAATATTGAAATTGCAAGAAAATTTTAACGGGATTCAAAGATCCGGACATTTAAAAAGCTGATAATTACAATTTTTTTCTATAGAGCAGGCATTTTAGGTTAATATCGTCTGACCTTACTGTCAGGATTTGCTGGCTAAAAACCGAATTTCACCGCCGAAGGAAAAGATATTTTGAATGACGGCCGCTACTTTCTGCCGAAATCCTGCAGGTCGGCATTGAGATAAAAAGAAGCTTTCTTTGCGTCCCTTTCTTCTATGGCGGCTATGATATCTTTGTGGTACTTCGTATCCGACGGAAAAGAAATGTCCTGCCACTGGTTCCAATAAAACTGAGCGTAAGCTCTGGTCAAAGTGTTCAGAGCGTGTTCGAGAGAAAGATATGCGAATCTGTTGTTGGTAAAGGACATGAGCCTGAGATGAAATCTCTTGTTATACTCCCAGTGGAGCCAGAAATCTTTGACGGCTTCTTCTCCCGTACACATATCGTCTATCTCTCTTAACTCTTTGAGCTGATCTTCGGAAATATTATCTATTATCTGCGTCAGCATACCGGACTCAAAGGCCATTCTAAAGTTGAGTATATCGTTTATATCGCTTTCGGTGAGCTTTACCACCATATATCCGCATCTGGGTATGCTCTTGAGGACATTCTCACTGCAAAGCTGTACCAGAGCTTCTCTTACGGGAGATTTGCTGACATTATATTTTTCTATCAGCATACCTTCGCTTATTATATCGTCAGCCGAATATTCGCCCCGCACTATCGACTGCAGGACATCATCATACACTTTTTTCTTAAGATTTACTTTTTTCATGCAACTCTCGCTTTCTGCTTTGAATATAGCACTTTTTTAATGGAAAGTAAATAAAAAAGATGGGTTGACCTCAAATAATATTTCTGATATTATCAGTAATATAATCAGACTTGTATCTACACGCACGGAGGTATGATTTATGGATAAAAAGCTTTATGAAGAATTTAAAGAAATACTTCGCTCAGAATTAGTCCCGGCTCTGGGGTGTACTGAGCCGGGGGCGATAGCCTGCGCCGCAGCCGAAGCCGGAAAGCTTCTAAAAGGAGAGACGGACTCTGTCGAGATATGGTGCAGCGGCAATATCATAAAGAACGTCAAAGGCGTGACCGTCCCCAATTCCGGCGGAATGAGAGGCATAGAGGCAGCTGCGGCTTTGGGGATTTTGGCCGGACAAAGTGATGCTGAAAAATCCAAAGATCTTGAAATACTCAGCAGCATAACTCAAAGCCAGATTGCAGAAGCCAAAGAAATGATAGAAAAAGATATTTGCGTCTGCCGGCTAAAAGAAGATACACCTAACCTCTATATAAAAGTTATCGCAAAGAACAAAGATCACGAAGTTCAGGTGACCGTAGAAGAAAGCCATACGAATATCGTGTCCAGGGTCGTCGACGGCAGAGAACTTTCAGGTGAAAAAGGCGAAAAGAAAGATGAAAGAGCCGAAAAACTCAAAGATCACCTGACGGTAAGAGAAATACTGGCTTTTGCCGATATGATGAGCGCAGAAGACGGCAAAGATCTGTTCGAGGAACAGGTAGAATACAATACAGCCATAGCCGAGGAAGGCCTGAATGGCGACTACGGCGCTAAGGTGGGAAAAACCATTTTAAAATTCAGAGAAGGCTGCTCCGTCAAGACCAGAGCAGTGGCAAAAGCCGCCGCAGGATCCGACGCCAGAATGAACGGCTGCACCATGCCGGTAGTGATCAACTCCGGCAGTGGAAATCAGGGAATAACAGTGACTGTACCTGTGGCAGAATATGCGGCAGAGATGGACATAGACAGGGAGCTTTTGTATAAGGCTCTCGCCGTAAGTAATCTCATATCTATACATATAAAACATCACATAGGAAAACTCTCAGCCTTCTGCGGCGCAGTCAGCGCCTCCTGCGGAAGCGCCGCCGCCGTCGCATACCTCAAAGGAGCGGACTATTCAAAGATATGCCGCACCATATCCAACACGCTGGGAAATGTGGGAGGAATAGTCTGCGACGGAGCCAAAGCCTCCTGCGCGGCCAAAATAGCCTCTTCCCTCGACGCGGCATTTCTGGGATACGACATGGCAGAAGATGATCTTGGATTCAAGCCGGGAGAAGGTTTCGTAGAAGACGATATAGAAGAGACCATCGACAATGTGGGTAAGATAGGGCGATATGGAATGAAAAACACAGATAAGGAAATTCTTCATCTGATGCTGGGACATAAAGATTATATATGCGATTAAAATCAAACCGGCCTCTTCCTTTAGGAAGACGCCGGTTTTCTATATCCGATGATAAAGATGTTATTTCCATAGGACGTCAGGATATTCTCCCTTGTCTTTCATCGACTGAAGGGCCGAGACTACGCTGTCCTTGTCCTCCCTGTAAGTTACACCGTACCAGCGGTCTTGAGACCTGAGAACCTTGACCCGGGCCTTTCCTTCTTTTATGAGCTGATCCACTACTCCCGGAAGAAAGTATTCACCCTTCATGGGATTCTCTTTTAAAGCGTTGTCTAAGAAGGCAGGGAACCTTTCTTCCATTTCTTTCATCATGGACTGGGTAAATCCCCAGAAGTTCATGGACACCACGGTTCCGCGGGGAAGTTCCTGCCATGTGGCGCCCTCGTCTTCAGTGTATACGATCTTATCCCCCTGCCACTGTATTTTAGTACGCTCGGTTATTTCTCTGAGAAGACCCTCCTCTGACGTCTGACAGACGCCTCTGGAGACATATCCGTTTTCTGTCAATGTGTTTTCTATGTTATATCCTGCCATACAGAAATCATATTTATCGGAATCACAGGCAGTTTCGAGGAACTGATATATGCTCTGAAATGCACCGGGACCGTAATAGTCGTCGGCGTTTATCACTGCTATCGGACCGTCTGCCAGGCGCCTTGCCGCCAGAACTGCATGAGCCGTACCCCACGGCTTTTCCCTGCCCTCCGGCACAAAATATCCTTCCGGAAGATCGTCAAGACATTGAAAAGCATATTCTACGCCTATATATTTTCCGGCCCGGTCATCTACCAGCGCCCTGAAAGCCTCCTCGTTTTCTTTTTTTATTATGAATATTGCTTTTTTAAATCCTGCCATGACGGCGTCGTACAGCGAAAAATCGAGGATTATCTCGCCTTTGTCGCTTACCGGTTCTATCTGTTTAAGACCGCCGAAACGGCTTCCCATGCCTGCCGCCATTATAACTAAAGTAGGTTTCTTCATTTGTGAGTACACTCCTAAAATTTCTTTGCTTATATTCTATAACAACTTTACCCATACCGCAAGTTTATGTATAATGTAATTATATTAAAGAAAAGAGGCGAGATTTATGATAAAGAACATGGAGCAATGTGAACTTGATGCGGTGCTAACCGTAGCCGACAAGATGGTTACCGCCGCAAAGACCGCTCCTAAGGCCAGCGGACAAGACAGCATAGTTGCCGCTGTCGTCACAGGGGAGGACAAAGACAGATTGGCTATGGCCATGAGAGAGATAGGCAAACGTGAGGAAAAAGAGTTTTGCATACGAGACGCTGGGAACGTAGATAACAGCGTGTGCGTGGTGCTCATAGGTTGCAAGGAAAGACCTTACGGCCTTAACAGGTGTGCTTTGTGCGGCTTTGAAAATTGCGCGGCCATGAAAAAGGCAGGAGGCGTCTGCGCCTTCAACCTGTCCGATCTGGGTATTGCCGTAGGTTCGGCCGTCTCCCTGGCCGCCGACAACAGAGTAGATAACAGGGTAATGTATTCGGCAGGCAGAGGCGCTATCGAACTTGGGCTGCTGCCGGATAAGATACGCGTCTGCTACGGAATTCCCCTCAATGCTACTTCTAAGAGCATATATTTTGACAGAAACCCGGGCGCTGTACTGTTCTAAGGGATAGAATAGCAAGCTGATAACCACGAAAGGCCTGAGGTACCTCCCCTCCCCAAAAAACTAACGATTGGGAGGCGGTCGGTTCGGCCTTTCGTGGTTTTATTGTATTTTAAGGTAACAAAAACACCAGTTCAACTGGTGTTTTTGTTGTTTCGAGTGGGGAGGGGGTCTCCACTCGAAATTATAAAAAATGTTCAATTAAGTGAGACTATGCCCCACTCGAAAACCGAAAAAACGTGAAAACGAGTGGGTAGGCACCCACTCAAAAGGACAAAAAAAGCTTAATCGAGTGGGCCTACACCCACTCGTTCGGATAAAACTTTTCCAATCGAGTGGGGAAGAAAATAGGGTAAAAATCAAAAAAGTGTATTTTCACAGTCAAAACTTACAATATATGCAAAATTTGCAAAGGGAGTGCTCCCACTCGTTTCTTAAAAAAGCAGCTTTTCGAGTGGGCTTATACCCACTCGAAAACCGAAAAAACGTGAAAACGAGTGGGCTTGTACCCACTCGAAACAACAAAAAAAGCTTAATCGAGTGGGTCTGCACCCACTCAAATTTACTAAAAATACACAAGCGAGTGGACCTACACCCACTCGAAAACAGAAAAACTTGAAAACGAGTGGGCCTACACACTTATACCCCTACACACCTACACGCCCGCACATTCAGGCACTCCCCACATTCACACGTCACACCTATACTCCCACATCCACACCTCGACCCCCACTCGCCCCATCTGCCTCTCCCCAAAAAAATCAGTAAAGCTATACACATAGCTACGCCCCTCTTTTCAAAAAAATAAAAGCTTCCTGCTGCCGCAAAGTTTTAGTAAGGAGTACCTTTATGGGTGGAAAGTACAAAATTCAGCATTAGCGGCTTGTAGCAAGAAGCTTGATCATTATGTGGCTTTGATAAAAGTATATCATTATCCTGATAAATAATCTTTGTACATGATAATAATATTCAGGCGATCTTTTGTAAAAAATACAAAAGATCGCATTTAAAGGAGCTCCCTTCGCCGGACGGAGCCTCACTCTTCCCTTAATGTCCTGCTAAGAATAAAAATAAGAGCAAATAGATATTGACAAAATCCGATTTCAGATTTAGAATAAAAACCGAAATCGGATTTTGACTTGAAACTTTTGGCTCAGCAGGATATCAGGAGGGCTTAAGATGAGAAATGAAATACACGAACTCAATATGACTTTAAATCAGATTTACAGAAAACAGGAGGACCTGTATCACGAATACGCTTCCCACTTCGGTCTTTCCAGCATATCATTCTGGATACTATATACCCTCTGTGAGACCGAAGATGAAGTCTTTACACAAAATAAGCTGGCGGATATGTGGCATATCCCGAGGCAAAGCCTTAATTCAGCAGTGCGGACGCTGGTGAATCAAGGCTATATCAAACTGGAGCAGATGGCGGTAGCAAGAAACAGCAAAGCGCTCAGTCTTACAGAAGAAGGGGGGGTGTTTTGCAAGAGGGCCATATATCCTTTCTATGAACTGGAAGAGCGAATATTAAAAAGAATGTCAAAACAAGAGCGGGATCGGTTTGTCGAATTTTCTGCACGACAGCTTGACCTGATGAAAGAAGAAGTAGAAGCTGTCATCAGACAGGACTCCGCTCGGAAATAAGGGGTAAATATGAAAGTTATACTTGATTTTATAAAACCATATAAGAAACTGGTGGTGTTTGTTCTGCTGGTCATGATCCTGGATGTGGCCGGCGGTCTTCTGATACCCACGATAACTGCTGATATCATAAACTACGGTATAGGCAGCGGAGATATGGATTACATAATACAGAGGGGTCTTTTGATGGTGGCCGTGTCGATAGTCACCAGCTTCGGCGCTCTGGCCGGCAGTTATTTGTGCGCCAGCCTGTCGTCAAAAGTTGGCAGAGACATAAGAAACGCCATATATGACAAGTCGCTGGAGTTTTCTTCCTCAGATATGGAAAAGTTCGGCACCGGTTCCATGATAACCAGAACCCTCAATGACGTCAATGTACTTCAGCAGGGTCTGGTCATGTTCATACAGATGGTTCTGCCGGTTCCGGTAGTATGCGCCATGGGAATAGTGATGGGCTTCATGATAGACTCTGTGATGGGAGGCATATTGACCGTCGCCACCGTGGCCATACTCATCATGGCTGTCTTCATAATGAAGAAGGCCACTCCTCTCTTCGAAAAACTTCAGAAGTTCCTCGACAGGATGAACATAGTCATACGTGAGAACATAACCGGAGTCAGAGTCATAAGAGCTTTTAACAAAGAACCTTACGAAGAAAAGAGGATGAAAGGCGTATTTGGCGATTATGCAGAAGTTTCTATAAAAGTCAATCGGCTTTTCGCAGGGCTTGAAAGTATAGCTCTACTGGTGATAAATCTCATAATCGTGGCGGTTCTGTACGTAGGCGGAAACAGAATCGGCGCAGGATTTATGGAGATCGGCGACATAACGGCCGTAACTGAATACGCCATAATGATATTGTTCTACCTCATCATGGCGCAGATGGTCATGATACTGCTGCCCAGAGCTATGGTCTGTGTAGCCAGAATAAAGGAAATTCTGGTTCTAAAACCGGAGATTAAAGACGGCTGGATCCGCGGAGAAGGTCTGAATAAGAGAACTGCTGCGATAGACAGTTCAGAAGAAGGCCCAGATCGCCGGACGGCAGAGAGCCGGGATGATATAATCACTTTTAAAAATGTCAGCTTCAGATTTGCCGATGCCGAAGAGGACACCCTCAGCGGATTAGACTTTACATGTAAAAGAGGAGAGACTACCGCTATTATAGGAAGCACAGGCAGTGGAAAATCTACTATAGCCAAGCTTATATTGAGATTCCATGACGTTACATGCGGCTCTGTCCTTTTGAACGGCAGAGACGTAAGAGATATGAGTCAGTCTGAGCTGAGAGGACGTATCTCATATGTGCCGCAGAAAGCGTGGCTTTTTTCGGGAACCATCAAAGATAATCTGCGCCACGGCGACCCATTGGCTTCAGAAGAAGAGATGGACAGAATACTTTCCGTCGCCCAGGCGGACTTTGTGAGAAACTTGGAAAGGGGACTCGCCTCCCCCGTATCACAGGGAGGCACCAACTTCTCCGGAGGTCAGAAACAGAGGCTTTCCATAGCCAGAGCTTTGATGAAAAAAGGGGATATATATATTTTCGACGATAGTTTTTCTGCTCTGGACTTTAAGACGGACGCGGCGCTGAGAAAAGCCCTCAAGGCGGAGACCGAGGATGCAGCCGTGCTTATAATCGCCCAGAGGATAAACACGATACTTTCCGCCGACAGGATCATAGTCCTTGAAGACGGCAAGATCGCCGGCATGGGCGCCCACAGCCAGCTGATGAAAAGCTGCCCGGTCTATCAGGACATAGCCAGATCGCAGATGAAAGGGGAGGATATAGATGGATGAAAACAGAATAGAAGAATTTGATGAAGGTTTTGACGTATCGGCCCCCGATGACGCAGGCAAAACTCTGAAACGATTGTGGTCGTCTGTCAGCGATCAGCACAGGAGACTCCTAATTGTATTGGTCTCGGTGATATTTTACACTCTTTTGTCTATCGTAGCTCCCCTGTACAGCGCAGACATAGTAGACCTGCTGTGGGAAAAGATAAAAGCTTCTCTTGCAGAAGGAGCGACCTTTTCCATCACGTGGAACGACGGAGGAAGAGAGATATTCGGCCTGCTTATCATCTATCTGGCCACAGGGCTGTTTTATCTTCTCCAGTCTTTTCTGATGGCCAGCTTCGCAGAGAAGCTCAGCCTGAGACTGAGGAGCGAGATCGGCGAGAAACTCAGCCGCATGCCTTTAGCCTTTTTCGACAGAAACAAGCCCGGCGCCGTACTGAGCCGCATAACCAATGACTTGGATAAAATGGCGGAAGCCTTCCAGACAGGCGTGCTTAAATTATTCACTTCTGTAGGTATGATCGCAGGATCTTTGGTGATGATGTTCAGATTCAGCGTACTGCTTACGGTGGTCTTCCTGACCTTTATGGGAATATCTCTTCTAGTGACAAAGATAGTATCGGCCAAAACTCTCAGATCAGCCCTCGAAAGACAGCAGAGAGTCAGCGACGTGACGGCTCTCGTAGAGGAGGGCTACAGCGGAAGAGTCATCATAAAAGCCTTCAATCAGGAGGGTGAAAGCTCGCATAAAATGCACAGGGCCACAGAAGAGCTGGCAGAGGCCACACGCAAAGCGGATTTCATGATAAACGCCATAAATCCGGCTATACGTTTTATCAACCGCCTCGGTCAGATCCTCATAGCCGTATTGGGCGGAAGAATGTTGCTGACAGGAACCATGAGCGTTGGCGTATTTCAGGCGTTTTTCCAGTACGTAAATCAGTCGGCAGAACCTTTGACAGAAATGGCCTTCATGGTCAACTCCATGCAGTCCTCTCTGGCGTCCCTGGAAAGAGTATATAAACTTTTGGACGAAGAGGAAATCTCCAAAGACGAGGAAGGCTTTGCGCCTGCCGGCATGGCGCAGGGAAGCGTCGAATTTTCTCACGTAAAATTCGGATATTCCAAAGACACAACTTTGATGAAAGACGTCAGCTTCAAAGCCCGACCGGGCCAGAAGATAGCCATAGTGGGAAGCACCGGAGCAGGCAAGACCACGTTGATAAACTTGCTGATGAGATTTTATGAGACAGACGGTGGGCAGATATTCCTGGACGGAAGAGATACCAGAAGTATCAGCAGAGCCGCCCTGAGAAGAAATTTCGGAATGGTGCTCCAGGACACATGGCTGTTTGAAGGCACTATAGCTGAAAACATAGCGTACGGAAAACCGGAGGCCACGAGAGAAGAAATCGTAGCGGCCGCTAAAGCCGCCAGAGTAGACTTCTTCGTTCACACCATGCCTCTGGGATATGACACAGTTTTGAGCAATGACGCAGAAAACATCTCTGTGGGACAGAGACAGCTTCTGACTATAGCCAGAGTTTTCCTCTGCAATCCGGCGGTACTGATACTGGATGAAGCTACTTCCAGCGTTGATACCAGAACCGAAGCGGAGATAAGCAAAGCCATGGGAAGGCTCATGAAAGGCCGTACCAGCTTTGTTATCGCCCATCGCCTTTCTACGATAGTAGATGCAGATATGATCCTATTTATGCAGGACGGAAATATCATCGAACAGGGCGATCACAGATCATTGCTTGCCGCAGGCGGCGCATATGCAGATCTCTATAACAGCCAATTTGCATAAAATAAAAAAGGAGAGGAAGGCTGGGAAAGATAAAATCTTTCCCAGCCGCAGCGTCTCTCAAGAAAAAGCTCATAGAGCGAAGAGAAAGAAAACAATCACGGGCCGACGGCCCGTGATTGTTTTCTTCATATCATAAAAACTGCGACAGCATATATATTCTGACGGCGATAGAGAGATTCTCGTGAAACTCCTTATCGTTGCTGTATGGGTCGAGAATCTCGTGCAGCTTTGACAGCCGGTATCTTACAGTATTCTTGTGACAGAACAACTTGGCCGCAGTCTCATCCAGATCGCCTTTTGACAATATGTAGACGCAGGCCGTTTCCAGAAGCACATTCTTCTCCCCCTGGACAGGGACAGGCAGGAGTCCTTCTTCCCGACCGGCTCTGCCTGAAATCCCCTGAACCGGAGTGACATCGCCTAAAGGCGATAGATATTCTCTCATATAATTTAGTATGTTTTTCGAGTGGATTTCAGGTATTATAAGCCGATATATGCCTATATTATCGTAATAACGTGCAGGATCGTTTTCCATGACCGCCACGTTGCAAGCCCAGAAAGCCTCTCTGACTACCTTTCCGAAATCTTCGCTTATGGGAAGAACTGCGCTGACGCCGCAGTGTATTTTGCTTTCGTCTATAGACAAGGCGGCAAATATATCGGCCAGCAGAGCCCTGAATCTGAAAATTTCATCGGTATCCTGACTGAGGAATATAAAGTAAGTGTCTCTGAACTTGCAGAGAGCAGCTTTTTTACTTATCCGCTCCAGAGAAGCCATTTTGCCCACCATTTTGACGATCGCCTCTTCGCTTTTAAGAGAGAGGTCTTTGACAGAGACTGCCCGTATAAATCTCTTAAAGCCGGGATTTATCTTCTTTCGTATCTTCAGCTCTTCCCGGGGAGAGGCTTCCTGATCGAGAATCCTGGCCAGATCTCTTTCGAGAGAGGCGATGTCTTCTCCGTCTCTCAGTTCCCGGTTGATTGAGAATATTATATCCTCAAAGAACTCGTCTCCGCCGAATTCCAGAATAGGAAAGCCCTTCTCGTCGGCAAAATCTATGACCTCCTGCGGCAGGCTGTGATATATGACCTTTTTATACGCCATGCAGCTTACGTCAAGGGCGAAGAGCCCCTTTACCGCCTCGAGGATCTGGCGGGGATCATCTTTTGCAAAGAGCAGGCTGGTGAGGATCAGGCTTTTTCCCGTAAACAGAGTGCTTCTGGGCATTGAGATCCCTTTGGTGAATTCGAAGTCCAAAGTTTCGGTGAGCATTACCGGCCTGTTCAGACCTTTTTCTCCGGCAATTAGTTTGAAATTCTTCATGATGGGAATATCAAACAAATCTCTGACAGTAAGTTTCATATTTATACCTCGTCGGTTCATGAGAGCTCAGCCCCGGTCTTGCAGGGCCTCTACTTGGAGAACATCGGTGTGGACAGATAGCGGTCTCCCGTATCAGGCAGAAACGCCACTATATTTTTTCCCTTGTTTTCGGGGCGAAGAGCCAAAGTGACTGCCCCGTGAATAGCCGCCCCCGACGTTATGCCTACTAAAAAACCTTCCAGAGAAGCGGCTAAGCGGCCCTTCTCGTAGGCGTCTTCTTCTTTGACGGTTATGATCTCGTCGTAGATATCAGTGTCCAGAATCGAAGGGACAAAATTGGCGCCTATGCCCTGAAGACCGTGAGGTCCCGCCTTGCCCTCTGAAAGCAGCGGCGATGAGAATGGCTCGATGGCTACAACCGAGGTGTCCGGATTCTTTTCCTTGAGGTAGCGGCCCACGCCGGTGATAGTGCCGCCGGTGCCTACTCCTGCCACGAAGATATCAGCGTCTCCGTCGAGGGCCTCGTATATCTCCGGCCCCGTAGTACTGTAATGTGCCCGTGGGTTGGCGGGGTTGTCAAACTGGCCGGGGATAAAGCTGTTCTCCGTTTCTTTAGCCAGCTCCTCGGCCTTTTGGACGGCCCCCTGCATACCCTTGGACCCTTCGGTCAGGATCACAGAAGCTCCATACGCCTTCAGAAGATTTACCCTTTCTATGCTCATGGTCTCCGGCATGGTCAGGATTACCTTGTATCCCCTTGAAAGACCCACGGCGGCAAGACCTATTCCCGTGTTGCCGCTGGTAGGCTCGATTATGGTAGCGCCCGGCTGTATCAGCCCTTTTTCTTCTGCGTCATTTATCATGAACAGAGCCACCCTGTCCTTGGCGCTTCCGGCAGGGTTAAAAGATTCTATCTTGGCGTAGATCTTGGCCTCAAGACCAAACGCTTTCTCGATAGACCGAAATCTTACGAGAGGTGTGTTTCCTATGGTTTGTGAGATGTTATTGCAGATCTTCATTTTTCTTATTCATCCTTTCTAAAATTGTAACGGAGATGATGAGTACGGCAGAGCCGATGAGCCATCCGCACAGCACGTCTGTAGGCCAGTGGACTCCCACATATATTCTGCTGGGTCCTATGATGATCATCAGGACGGCGCATAAGACGGTCAGAATATTTTTGACAGTCTGATTTTTGCAGCGCTTCCTTATGAGATATATGAGCAGTCCGTATACGATGACAGACGTCACCGAGTGACCGCTGGGGAAGGAATATCCTCCCTGTTCTACCAGATGAAGCGCTTCGTCAGGGCGACCCCTCATAAAGATATGCTTCATGGGCTTATATATAGCTACTCCGCCGAGAGCGGAGATAGAAACCGGGACGCCGAATTTCAGCCTGTTTGGAAGCAGCAGCAATATTATGCACAGCGCTATTATAGTGGCCGTATCACCGCAGTGAGTAAGAGCCGACACTATAGCGTTGAGCCCGTCTCCTCGCAGAGAGAAAAACCACTGCTGAACAGACAGATCAAAAGGTGAAGGCCCCATATCGTACCGCGATTTAAGGTCAAGTGCTATTGCCGCCGAACATATGAACAGCGCCAGCACCAATGCGATACGAACAAAAGGCATATTCTTATTTTTTTCCATAAAATACTCCTTATGTATATTTGAGATAATTATACACCCTCCCTTTGCCAAGTGACAAGAAATATTAAAATTTCCTGCTTCTCAGGGGACTCAATAGCCCGGCGGAAGTCTTCGCTTTATTTTTTGAGTGAAATAGCGGGAAAGATATGTTACAATATAATATGTATATATAAAGATTATGGAGGAAAACCCGTGAAGATATTCGGAAATATAGGAACTTTTGCGTATTTGACCAAAACCATAGGAGCTCTGGGAGATCATAAGAGAAAGATAGAATCCCTCAAAGCTCAGGGAAAGACCGAGGAAGAGATACAGGCCATACATGAAGTCTGCCGCCTGTGGTCAGACAAAGTAGTGAAATATCTGAATTTGAAGATCAACGTCATCAATCCTGAAAACCTGCCGGAAAAAGGCCCCGTAGTATACGTTTCTAACCACCAGTCCTATGCTGATATACTGGTATTTCTCAATGTGCCAAAACATCAGATCGGCTTCATAGCCAAAGAAGAACTGATGAAGATACCTATGTTTGCAGGCTGGATATTGAGGATAGAGAGCCTGTTCATCAAGAGAGGCGACGCCAGAGCGTCGCTGGCTACCATCAACGAGGGTGTTAAAATGATAAAGGACGGATATTCCCTGGTGATCTTTCCAGAGGGCACCAGAAGCAGATCAAATCATATGTCGTCCTTCAAACACGGAAGCCTCAAACTGGCCACCAAGGCTAAAGCGACCATAGTGCCAGTCACCATAAAGAACAGTTTCAAAGTATATGAGGAGACAGGCAGGATAAGAAAAGGCGTGACCATAGATTTCATAGCTCACGAACCAATAGATACATCTGTCATGGACAGAAAAGAATTAGGAGAACTTTCGGACAGGATAGAGAAGATAATAAGAGGAAGCCTAAAAGAAGACTGAAAATGAAAGCCTTCAAGAAATCCTGAGAAAAAACTCTGCGCCGCCCTTTACGGGCGGCTTTAATATTATGTATGTCTCGTGTGTAGAGCACACGAGACATTACTTTTTAGTTCCGTCGCAGGCGGCCGCCGGCGACGAGCGGCGGAGCCGAAGAGCCGGACAGCTTTGAGGCTTAGGATCGCAACCGTCAGAACAGCGGATTGCGCATAAAACTCGCCGATTTGACCGCCGCCTGCTCATAGTTTCATCGGCGATTCTCTTAATCAAGCCTATTTTGGCCTTTTGCGAGAATTTTTTTCTTGCAAGTCTCGCTCATCTTAAAATACAGAGGGTTTGCGAGAGTTTTTGACCATTTTATAGCGGCAGTTAGCCTCCTGCGGCCTTTTTTTCTCGATTTTCTCACAAAAAAGTCCCTCAAACAGCCTTAAAATCCGACTTACCGAGAATGAGCCGTCAAAAAAGTCCCTCAAACAGCCTTAAAATCCGATTTACCGAGAATCAATCGTCAAAAACTCCCGCAAACCTCCTGATTTCATAAAACTGCGAGACTTTGCTGTTCCTTAAGGGTTGAGCGGCCGCCAGTTGAGCCGGTGGGCTCAGCCTTTTTTTAAAAGTCGGTTCCGAGGGCAAAGCCATAGGAACAAAACCACCAGTTAAACTTGCAGTATGTTCTGCCCTTATAAGGGCTCAATACTGGCGGGCGTCTTAGGTCGCGCCGAATAATCTGCCAATCACATTAACGATTCGAGCCGCCGCTAAAGCAGCTTTTTATTGTACAAACGAGCGGCCGCCGGCTCGACGTCTGATGATCATCTACCAAAAGTAGCAAACAGGCCCTAAAAAACAAATGAGGGCTTTAGGGCTTGTCTGCAGATTTGAAAAACTCCGAGCGCCAGCTCGGAGTTTTTCTTCATAGGTATATTTAGAAAGGAATTAGTTGTTTGCTTATTTATCTGGCAGGTCGAAGCTCCCGACCTGCTGTTTAATTATCAGATGAAGAGGAAGATACTGATTCCTGCAGTGTTACTTCCAGATCTTTCATCTCATCGCCTCGGACTACGGTGAGCTTTACTTTGTCGCCTACTTCGTGTTTCTGAATCGTCCTCACCAGCATATCTGAACTGGTGACCTTTTCTCCGTCGATCATGTATATCAGATCGCCTTCCTGAAGACCGGCTGACTTGGCGTTTTCACCGGTGACCTCTTTAACATATACTCCCGTCTGATTGACTCCGTATTTCATAGCTTCTGAAGCGGAAGTCAGATCGACGATGGTTATGCCTGCCGCAGGGCGGCCTGCTACATAGCCGTTGCTTATCAGAGATTCCACTACCGATTTTACAGTGTTTGAAGGAATGGCAAAGCCCAGACCTTCCACATCAGACCCGGAAGATTTTGCCACCACAAGACCGATGAGATTTCCATACTGATCGAATACTCCGCCTCCCGAGTTGCCCGGGTTGACAGAAGCGCTGACCTGAATCAAAGTCATACTCTTGCCGTCCAGAGTAATTTCTCTCTCGAGGCCGCTGACGATACCGTCAGTGGCAGTACCGGCCAGAGTACCAAGAGGGTTTCCTATGACTACTGCTAAATCTCCTACAGAGAGAGCGTCAGAATCTCCGAAAGATACAGGCGTAAGTCCGGTGGCATCGATCTTGAGGACAGCTATATCCGACTGACTGTCTGCCGCTACGAGAGAAGCCTCGTAAGTCTTTCCGTTGTTCATGGTCACGTTTATAGTGCTGGCGCCCTCGATGACGTGATTATTGGTGAGAATGTAACCGTCTTCGCTGTATACTACTCCGCTTCCTGCGCCCTCAGTCACATACTGGCGCGCCCACGAGTCCGTGGACATGGATTCTGTAGTTATGGCGACTACTGAATTCTCATTTTTAGCAACAATCTCCTGAATTGAGAGTTCGCTGCCGGTGGCCTTAGTCAGACTGTAATTGGTCGAATTGATGTTTTTTCCGGAAGAACTTCCGAAGATGGATTGAGTTAAAGCGAACCCACCCGCTCCGACAACTGCCGAAAAAAGCATAGCTATTACCAAAGTTATGACGAAGGCTTTTTTCGTTACGAATTTTTCTTTTTTCACTTTTTTTATTTCCGGAGCGGTGCGGACCACGTTGTCGGTCCCCTCGAAATTTTCTTCATTTCCGGAAAACTTGTTCCAATCATCCATAAATAAGACCTCCTTTTGCCTAAATTATATTCACTAATTGTGTATTTTCTGTGTAAAAATCATGGGAAATATGATAAAATAAATTGTTAAATCTGTATAAAAAAATAAAGATGCGGATAAAGATATTATGGAAAAAGCGATTAAACAATATTCATCATGGGCAAGAGAGAATCTGCCTGAAAATTTAAAGGCTGAGGCAGAAGCCATAAAAGGCAACGACGAAGAGATCTGCGACAGATTTTGCCGCGATATGACCTTCGGCACATCCGGCCTCAGGGGAAAGATGGGCCTTGGCACCAACAGAATGAACAGGATAGTGGTCAGAAGGGCCACCATGGGAGTGGCGGACTATCTGCTGTCAAAGCACGAGAGAGCAAAAGTAGTAATAGGCTATGATACCAGGGCCGGTTCTGAGAGCTATGCCCGGGAGGCGGCCGGCGTTCTCAGCGGAAGAGGCATAGACGTGAGTTTATTTAATGAGCCGACGCCGGTGCCGATAGTTTCTTTCGCCATAAGATATATGAAGGCCGACGGCGGTATCATGATAACTGCCAGCCATAATCCTAAAGAATACAACGGATATAAAGTATACGACCATTTCGGCAACCAGATAGACGATCTCAAAGCTCGCCGAATAGAAGAATATATAAATAAGCGGCCTTATTTTGAAGCATTTGAATCCGCCGCTAAGGGGACAGTAGAAGAATGTCCGCCTGATGTAAAAGAAGCATATTTGTCCGCCGTCGCCGGGCAGTTTCTTCCGTGGACAGACAATGCGGAAGAAGTCAGCAAAGCCCTGAGGGATCTTAACGTGGTATACACTCCTTTAAACGGAGCCGGTCGTGATTATGCCATGGAAGTATTCAGACGCCTGGGAGTTGGGCTTACTGTCGTTAGAGAACAGATGGATCGTGACGGTGATTTTCCCACTTGTCCCAAACCAAACCCCGAAAGGGAGGAAACTTTTCGGGAGGCCTTAAAATATGCAGAGGGCGATACGGACATCATAATTGCCACCGACCCTGACAGCGACCGAATGGGCGTAATGGCAAAAAAAGACGGCAAGCTCTGCCGCCTCACGGGAGATCACGCCGGTATTCTGATGCTCGAATACGTCTGCCGTTGTCATGCCAGACGAGTGGCCGGCAAAAACATGCAGGGACAAAAGATGGTGTACAAGAGCTTTGTCTCCTCTCCTTTTGCAGAAGATATCGCCAGAAAATACAGAGTGTATATAAAGAACGTTCCTACAGGATTCAAAAACATTGCCTTAGAAATGGAGCTGCTCAAAGCAGCGGGGAGAGAACAGGATTTTCTGTTCGGATTTGAAGAAAGCCTGGGCTATCTGTACGGCAATTATACTCGAGATAAAGACGGAATTCTGGCGACTCAGATGATATGCCTCATCGCCGCATGGCTCAAGACCCAGGGGAAGACTCTCTACGACAGACTCGAAGATCTCTATAGAGAATTCGGGTATGCCGAGTCGAGAGCTACGGCCATAGAATTTCATGCCGAAAAAGACAGGCAGAAGATAAACGATATAATGGAGACTCTCTTTTCAGGAGGGCTGAAAGAACTTTTGGGACAGCCTCTGACTATAGACGCCTCCCACTGCTGCGACGATATGTTCAGGGCAGTCCTTCCCGAGGGACATCAGATCATAATAAGACCTTCGGGCACAGAACTCAAGATAAAGATGTACGTCTTTGCAAAAGGAGCTACCAGAGAGCAGGCCCTCACTAACTTAGACAGCATACTCAAAGAACTCGAGGACTTCGCCGTCAGCATATGCGGCTTTCACAAAAACGGAGAAAAAACATATGAATAAAGTATTGACAGCAATAGATAAAAGCGGGTCTTTTCGCGTGTATCTGGCCATATCCACAAAGCTGGTGCAGGAGGCTTTGAATATTCACAACACCACTCCTTTGGCTACGGCGGCTTTGGGCCGCGTCCTCACCGGCGCCGGCATGATGGGTCTGATGCTAAAAAACGAAAGAGATAAGCTGACTCTCATATTTAAGGGGGACGGTCCGGCCAGACAGATACTGGCTACCGCAGACGGAAAAGGCAACGTAAAGGGATATATAGCAGACCCCGGAGTCGATCTTCCTCTCAAAGAAAACGGAAAACTCGACGTGGGAGGCGCCATAGGCAGGGGAGAACTGACGGTAGTCAAAGATCTCGGGTTAAAAGAACCTTATGTAGGCACCGTATCCTTAGTTTCGGGAGAAATAGCAGAAGACCTTACTTCCTACTATTATATATCAGAACAGCAGAACACGGCCATATCGCTGGGAGTAAAAATCGAGAGAGATTATTCTGTAGGCTGTGCGGGAGGCATGATAGTTCAGCTGCTTCCGGGCGCTTCAGAAGACGCCGTGGCAGCGCTTGAAAAGATCATAGGCGATATGGAGCCCATAACCACTCTGATAGAGCGGGTAAAGGGCGGCGGTGCCGACGAAAGCCTGAGACTCCTATCGAAAGAAATATTCGGCCGTATTCCCCAAGAATTCGCTATAGAAGAACTGGAGATAAAGAATATGGACTGGAACTGCGACTGCTCTTTTGAGCGGCTTGAAAAGATCCTGATGACCATAGGAGAAAGAGATCTCAAAGAAATTATAGAAGAAGACGGCGAGGCGGAACTCGTTTGCCAATTCTGCCTTAAAAAATACAAGTTCGACAAAGCTCATCTGGAGAAGATTCTGGCAAGTATCAGATAATAAAACCGGAGGCTTACTATAATATGTACAAAAAAAGAATCGGGATAATCTTCGGAGGCCGAAGTGCAGAACACGACGTGTCCTTAAAGTCGGCGGCCGCCGTCATAAGAAACCTGAATTCAGATAAGTTTGTACCGGTATACATAGGAATCAATAGAAGAGGAGAATGGAAGAGATTCGGCGGCAGCGTAGATCTCATAGAAAAAGGGATATGGGAGACCCACGCCGCACACCTGAATACAGAAGAACTGAAAGACATCATAGACTTCGCCCTTCCCATACTTCACGGACCATACGGTGAAGACGGAAAAATACAAGGGTTTCTTGAGACTCTGGGTATCCCGTACGGCGGCTGCGGAGTCCTGGCTTCGGCTGTCTGCATGGATAAGCAGATGTTCAAAGACGTCCTACGGCACAAAGGCTTTCCCGTGGTAAGGAGCATGTGCCTCACCTGCCAAAATGAGCCCGATGAGAGCGTCCTTGATAAGATAGAAGGAGAACTGGGGTTTCCGTGCTTTGTCAAACCTGCCAACATGGGTTCAAGCGTAGGGATAAGCAAAGCCGCAGACAGACATCAGCTTGCCTGTGCCTTGAGACTGGCGGCAAGCTATGATAGTCGAGTGGTAATAGAAGAATTTGTACAGTGCAGAGAACTTGAGACTGCCGTCATGGGAAACATAGATCCCGAGGCTTCCGAGGTGGGAGAGATAATACCCTCCGCCGAATTCTACGATTATGAAGCCAAATACTCCGGCTGCGGCAGACCTTCAGAGCTGCACATACCGGCCGGTATAACAGACGGCGACAGAAGGCAGATACGCCGCCTTGCGGTGGAGGCTTACAAAGCCGCATGCTGCAGCGGATACGCCAGAGTGGATTTTTTTAAAGACAAGACTACAGGAAAGATATATATAAATGAGATAAACACTATTCCGGGGTTTACGGATAAGAGCATGTTCCCCCTTCTTTGGAGTTCATACGGAGTCAGTTTCCCCAAGACCATAGAAAGGATCATAGAGTTAGGTTATGAAAGATATCACGCTGAAAATAATCGGCAAGCAGAGCTATGATGACATGGAAGAAGAGCAGATGGAGTTTGTCACAGACGGCAGGCTCTACGTAAGAGGCGGCTCGGCCTATATAATTTATGACGAGAGTGAAGTGTCGGGTCTTGCAGGCTGCAAGACTACTATCAGAGTAGACGACCGTTCTGTGAAGATGAAGAGGATCGGAGAGGCCGGGTTTGGCACCGAGCTTTATTTTGAAAAGGGAAAGCGCTTTTCAAGCGTATACGAAACGCCTTACGGCCCTATGGGCATAGAGGTGCTGACTGACCGTGTCCAAAACAGTATAGACATGGAAAAGGGCAGCGGCTGCATCGACGTAGAATATCAGGTGAGCATGGAGGGCCTGGCAGAAGGCAGAAACAGGATCACCATAGAAATAATGTAAGAGAACACTAAAGAAAAAAGAAAGGAACAATTATGCAGAGGAAAGGTTTCGATTCAGAAAAGTACATTGAGGAACAGTCAAAGTATATCCTTGAGAGAATAAATCAGGGAGACAGCGCCAGGCTATATCTGGAATTCGGCGGCAAGCTGGTACATGATAAACACGCTATGAGAGTTCTTCCCGGCTTTGACGAAAACGCCAAGATAAAACTTCTTGAAAGGCTCAAAGATCAGGCCGAGATCATCATCTGCATTTATTCGGGAGATATAGTCAACAGCAAGACGCGTCAGGATTTTGGCATAACCTACGATCTGGAGGTGCTCAGGCTCATAGATATATTCCGCAAGCATCAGCTGGCTATAAACAGCGTGGTAGTCACCAGATACGAAGACGCTCCGGCTGTCAACAAGTTCATAAACCGCCTGGAGAGGAGGGGCATCAGGACGTATAAACATTTTTACACCAAGGGATACCCTACAGATGTGGAGACTATCGTCAGTGAAGAAGGATACGGCGCTAACCCTTACATAGAAGTTACTAAACCTCTGGCCGTAGTTACAGGTCCCGGCGGCGGCAGCGGCAAGCTGGCAACATGCTTGTCGCAGCTCTATCACGAGTACAAGAGAGGAACAAGGGCCAGATACGCCAAGTTTGAGACTTTTCCTATCTGGAATCTACCTCTCAAGCACCCTGTCAACATAGCTTACGAGGCGGCTACAGCCGACCTCAAGGACGTAAATATGATAGACTCCTTTCACCTTGAGGTGTACGGAGAAATGGCCGTCAACTATAACAGAGATCTCGAAGTTTTTCCGGTAGTAAAGAGGATCATAGAGAAGATAACCGGGGCGGCCGAATACCAGTCCCCTACAGATATGGGAGTAAACAGAGCAGGTTTTTGCATATATGACGATGAAGCAGTCAGAGAAGCCGCCGTACAGGAGATAATACGCCGTTTCATCATAGCAAAGTGCGATTATAAAAAGGGAAAGATAACGGCCGACTCCCTCGAGCGTTCAGAACTTCTCATGAAAGAAGTCAACGCCAAAGAAGACGACCGGGCGGTGGTCAACGCCGCAAGGGAATACGCCGAATACAAGAGACGGTGCGACAAATATGTAAACGTCGTAGTCATGGCCATAGAAATGCCTGACGGAACTATGGTGACCGGAAGAAGCAGCCGCCGCATGGTGGCCGCAGCCGCTGCGGTGCTCAACGCAGCCAAGACCATAGCGGGTATCGACGATGAAAAATATGTCATAGCTCCTAACGTTTTTAAAGATATACAGGATCTGAAAGCCAATATATTAAAACATGACAGGACAAGCCTGAACGTCGAGGAGATTCTCACAGCCCTTTCCATTTCTGCCGAAAGAAATCCGTGCGCTCAGCTGGCCTGCCGCCAGCTTGAAAGCCTAAGCGGCTGCAAAGCCCACTGCACGGCTATCTTAAGCGACAGAGACGAACAGACTTTAAGGAGCATGGGTATAGACGTGACATGCGATCCGGAATACGTTACCACAAATCTATACTTTGCGTAATATATAAGGCTGCGGCCCTTGCTGGGGCGCAGCCTTTTGAACAGGAGAAGACATGGCAAAAAAAATAGTCAGACGGCGCAGAATGAGCTCTACTAAAGAAAACATACAGAGGAAAGAAAATTTTCAGTACATACTCATCCTGGAGGGCGTGGCAGTAGGATTCCTGACGGGGCTCATAGTCTCCATGTTCAGATTCGCTTTTATCAAAGCCGAATCTATGAGGGATATTCTCGTAGAAGCTGCTTCTCATAAGATCACCGTAGGGATTCTTGGGACGGGACTTCTCTTATTTTTGCTGATAACTGCCGCCGCCATAACCAAAAGAGAACCCATAAGCGGCGGAAGCGGCATACCTCAGGTAGAGGCCGAGCTCAAGGGAAAGCTCAACGCCAGATGGGCGCAGGTGATGATAGGAAAGTTCATAGGCGGTATACTCACCGTAGCCGGCGGCCTTTCTCTGGGCAGCGAAGGCCCCAGCGTTCAGCTTGGAGCCATGACGGGCAAGGGATTTTCCAGGATAAATCAGAGGCTTAAGACAGAAGAGAAGCTGCTCTTAACATGCGGCGCAGGCGCAGGTCTTGCGGCGGCCTTTGGAGCGCCTCTGGCCGGAGTCGTGTTCACCCTTGAGGAGCTCCATAAGAACTTCTCAAAGGAGGTGCTCCTCTCTACCATGGCCTCCACCATAACTGCAGACTGCATATCTTCTTATCTGTTCGGACTCAAGCCGGTATTCGGCTTCACCGTAGCCAGCGGAATGCCGCTGAACAGGATATGGATGGTGCTGATACTGGGCATAGTCATGGGAGTCTTCGGCGTGATATATAATAAGACCACTTTTTTTGTACAGGACGTGTTTGCAAGATTTAATCCCTTTTTCAGAAAGGTGGCGGTACCTTTTGTCATGGTTATGATACTGGCCTTCACTTTGCCTCAGGCGCTGGGAAGCGGATCGCAGCTCATCGCTCCGGCAGGACAGGGAAAGTTTGAGGCCGGATTTTTGCTGCTGCTTTTGGCCGTCAAATATGTGTCTTCTGCCATAAGCTTCGGCAGTGGGCTTCCCGGAGGGACTTTTCTGCCGCTGCTGGTGCTGGGAGCTTTATCGGGAGGTCTTTTCACGGAGGTCTTAAGCCCTATAGCCGGATATTCGGAGAAGTGTACAGAATACTTTGTCATACTCGGAATGGCCGGATATTTCAGCGCCATAGTGAGGGCTCCTATCACGGGGATAATCCTCATCAGCGAGATGACCGGCACTTTTTCTAACCTCCTGCCCCTTTCGATGGTCTCTCTGTCGGCGTATATGACGGCGGAGATACTTAAAGGCGGACCATTGTATGAGCAGCTTACAGAACGGCTCATAGCAGGCGGCAGGGTGAAGAACACTCACAGGAGAAATAAGATACTCATAGAGAGCGAAGTACACTTCGGATCCTTAATGGACGGCCGTCCTCTTTCTGCCATAGATCTGCCTACGGGGTGCCTTGTAGTATCCGTAATGAGAGACAGGCACGAGATAGTGCCGGGAGGCAGCACTCGCATGAGAGCGGGAGACAAACTGATAATACTGTGCAACGAAGGACTCGTCATGGACGTTCAGGCTGAGCTTGACAAAAAATGCAAGACCGTCAGAATTTAAGAGAATAGACTTTATCATCTTCAAATGCAAAGCACAGCGGCATTTTGAAGAAATGTGGCGCAATCCGCTGATTAGGGATGCGCCATTTTTTGTGCAAACAATCGTCCTTGCGAAACGCCGGCGCATATGTCAGACAGGGATATTCTGCTGTTCCTGCCACGGATGCGGCAATTCGCCGCATGATTAAAGAAACCGACGGGGGCTGCTTTGAGAGTCTGCGCTGCTTAAATCAAGAACTTACTTTTGAAGCCGCAAAAGAAGAATTTCAGCTCAGGAATATAGACTTCGATTCTGCCAAGATGCGTACTTTAAAGCTGATTGACCGAGACGACCTTTATACTAACTTGGCGTTGCTCCTTTCGGATCAATGCAGTCACAAGATCAAAGCGGCGGTCTTTCAGGGTACAGATCAGACCGTCTTTAAGAACCGCCGGGAGTTTACCGGGTCTCTGCTGAAACAGATGAATGAAGTATATGATTTCATCGACTTTCACAACCAAATGCGCGCTACTATACGAAAACTGCTGAGAAGCGACGTCAGAGATTACCCACAGATCGCAGTCAGAGAGGCGCTGCTGAATCTCTTGGTTCATCGGGAGTATTCATTTAGCGCCAGCGCGCTTATCAGTATTTTTACTGATAGAATTGAATTTGTATCTATCGGAGGGCTGGTGCCCGGAATCGATCTTGAAGATATTATGGTAGGCATTTCTGTATGCAGAAATCAGAATCTGGCCAATGTGTTTTATCGCCTGCAGCTGATTGAGGCTTACGGCACCGGCATAAGCAAGATCATGAAAGCATACGAAGGTATGAAAGAAAAGCCTCTGATCGAGACCACGAAAAATGCTTTTAAAATCATACTTCCCAACGTCAACGCAAAATACGAGACGGGCGAGACTTCGCTGCTTAAAGAGGCGCCGGCTGTAAGCTTTGACGTCCGAGCGAAAAAAGTCTTAAGCGATAGAGAAGAAAAGGTATTAGAATATGCAATCTCTCATGGCGCGATTACAAGAAACGACGTGATCAAGCTGCTTGATGTGAGCGTTTCTACCGCTTCAAGAGTCATCAGAGAACTGGTAAAAAGCAACCTGCTATAGCAAAGCGGAAAAGCCAGAAACACCCGATACACCATAGTAAAATAACTTAAAGTCTAACAGACAGCCGATTGAGCAAGCTCAGTCGACTGTTTTACGGGTGGCACCGATTAACAATACACAATAGAGTGGGCGTGGACCCACTCGAAACAACAAAAAAGCTTAAACGAGTGGGCCTGCGCCCACTCAAAAACCGAAAAAGCTTAAAAACGAGTGGACCTGCGCCCACTCAAAAACCAAAAAAACTTGAAAACGAGTGGGTCCACACCCACTCAAAATTACTAAAAATACACAAACGAGTGGGCCTGCGCCCACTCGTTCCGATAAAACTTTTCCAATCGAGTGGGGAAGAAAATAGGGCAAGAATCAAAAAAGTGTATTTTTACGGTCAAAACTTACAATATATGCAAAATTTGCAAAGGGAGTGACCCCACTCGTTTCTTAAAAAAGTAGCTTTTCGAGTGGGTCTACACCCACTCGAAACAACAAAAAAGCTTAAACGAGTGGGTCCTCACCCACTCACTCCGGCAAAACTTCCTCAAACGAGTGGGTCTACACACCTATACGGACACACGCCCCCCACACCCACACGCTCCCACACGCCCCCGACACCGCCCCCCGATGCCGCCCTCCTCGCCCCCTCGCTCCATCTATCCTCCTCCCAAAAAAATCAGCAAAGCTATATACATAGCTCCGCCCGCTTTTCAAGAAAACAAAAGCTCCCTGCTGCCGCAAAAAAGAAACGGCGAGCCTCTGCTTGAAAAAAAGCAAGGGGCCCGCCGTTTCCGTAATGGTACTTATTTGGTTTATTCTTTTTTCAATCTGCTGTCCAAAGCGGCTTTGTTAGCCATAATCATCCTATCCCACTCCATGAGAGAGACAGAACGCTCGATCAACATGCCTTTTGCGAAAGACGAGAGATTCTTGTAATTGGAGATAAGACCCATGAGTTCCTCGTCAAATATCTCACAGCTCTCCAGGTACCCGAGAAATTTGTAGTGATCACATTCAAAGAATATATTCATATTCAAACCGAATTTTTTAGCGATAAGAAATAGGGTTTCAGCGTCGGGAACACGGTTCCCGAGTTCGTAACTTGCATAAGTAGATCTGCTTACGCCTACCATTTTGGCAAAGTCGGTCTGACTGATACATTTACTGGTTCTGAGTGTTCGAATGTTCTTTGCAATCAACATTTGTGTTTCTAACTTCATTATATTACCTCGTGCTTTAAATTTTCCCCTATAGTTACTGCGAATAAAACCAAAATAATTAACCCTACATATAATAAGTGCAAAAAAGAGAGAAAAAAGTTGCAATATTTTCAAAAAAATATAAAAATTTGTCTTTTAGCTTAGAAAGATCATCTGTAGGTTGCTTCAACTATTAGTTTATTCACGATAACTTTAGGAGTAAAGAACGAAAAAATGTTCAAACTATAATAAAGGAGAAAAGAAATGTCAAAAGAGAACAAAGAGACAAATCTTAGAACTCTGGACCAGAAGGAAATGGGTAGACGAGTAAGAAACAGAAGGGAAGCTAAGAATTTGAGCAGAGAGGAGCTGGCAGAATCGCTTGGTGTTTCGCCGCAGTTCGTAGCAGATATCGAATACGGCAACAAAGGCGTATCAATAAAGAGATTATATCTGATGTGTCAGGTTTTAGATGTGACGGCCGATTATCTTCTGGCCGGAAATATTTATTCGAGGGATGAAGACGAAGAAGCTATAAAGGTCTGCGAGGAGATCATGGGGCTTTTGCAAAAATGTGATGCAAAACAACTTCAGGGAATTCGCGAAATCGCAGAAATTTATGCTGACGGCGTTAGAACCAAATAGACAAAAAATCAAAAATAAGGCATAATTATTGATATGCGAGCGGTTTTTCGGCATTTCTGATGGAAGGACTTTCATTAAGAGTGCCGATTTTTTTTCGTGTTCGCTTGTCAATATTTGCATAAAAAGGGATAATTTGGAAGAAATAAAAAGGAAAGGAATGGTGAAATTATGAAAATAAAACCGAGAGAACTATTAGAAAAGGAGGCGAAGTTGCTTGAGCATTACAACGATGTCATTCATTATCTCAGAGCGTTCAACATTGACGAGAATCTCTTGGACGACGCAATTCAAGACACCTTTGTCGAAGCATTATCATCCCTCGATACTTTGAGGGACGAGACCAAGATGAAGTATTGGTTGATAAAGATCGCAAAGAGAGTCGGAAGCAAATATGTGACAAAATGCAAAAATGTTGCAATAAGGGAATGCTCTTTTGATGAATATGTGTTACAATCAAGGTGCAATATTGAAACATTTTGTGACAAAGAATTCGATATATTCATCAGCGGTCTCGAAAGAGAAGATCTATACGAGTACATAAGCAGGCTTAGGCCAAATGAGCAGAAGGCGTTGCTGCTGTATTATGTCTACGGTCACAAGCTAAATGAGATAGCGGAAGTTTTAGGGGAGACTCCGTCTAATGTCAGGAGCTTGTCCAGAAGAGCAAAGCTGAAACTTAGGAAGATGTTTGAAGAAGGAGGCGACCTGTAATGAAAGAAAAGGATTTAAAAGAAACCATTGGTAAAAAACTGGAAGAGGCTTATCTGGCAAAGCCGATGGGACAAGCGCCTTCTGAAGAGACAGTGGCTAAGTGGATAGCTATAGCCGACCAGAGAAGAGCCGAAAGGCGCCGCCGCAAGAAAAAGATCATATCATGCGCCGCCGCCTGTGCTCTGTGTGTCTGCATAGGAGTGACCTGTGTAGTGAAACCGCCTAATGCAGTTGCAGGAGGAAGCGGTGGAACAAAGGTTGAGACAGGGATGAGTTCGGTTAAGCATTACCTAACAACTGACAGTATTCCAAATAATGTGAAGGATAGTTTTATGTTGTTTTCTTCAATGGTACAAGGTTTCAACTTCTCAGAGGCTATATTTGAGACCAATGATAGCTTTGAGAAACTTTCAATACTATATGAAGACGTAGATGGAAAGGAAATTTTTATTGAAGAAATCAAAGGTACTGATGGGACAGTTTTGACACATGAAATTGATAGTGGTGCTATAGTGGAAAACTGGGGTAGTATTGAGGTATATATAAATTTATATAACAGAGGAGATAAAGAAACAGTATATGATTTTATGTATAATGATATTTTAATTACTATCAATGTGCCAAGAGAGATTGAAACCGAAGAGATCAAAAAAATAGTAGAAAGGGACGCTCAGCTATAGGCTGAGTGTCCCCTTCCTACTAAAGTTACTTTATTAAAATGATCTAGAGTAGGTTACGGAAGTCGTAGGTGCACCATCTATATAGTCTTTACTTACGCATTGTATTCTATATGTAGCCCCACGCTCTAAATCATCGTAAGTTCTGCTAAATAAAAATGACCGTGCATCCCAACCATTATTGTAATATACATAATCATCATTGTTTGTATCGTTTACCCAAGAGCCGTTGGATAATTTCTGTAGATATACTACAACACTATACTGGTCAACCTTTTGGCTAAAGTGAACGTTTATATTTATAGATGCAGTAGTAGAACTAGTTCTATTTATTCCATAAGTGACACCGCTAGTATCATACGGTTGTATTCCGCTGTCCTCTGGGACTGCGAAAGCCACTGAAAGACAAGAAGTGACTAAGACCAATGCTGTTAAAACTGAGAGTAATTTTTTCTTCATAATTATGTCCTCCTTAAATGTGAAATGCGATTATTTTCTCATGGAGAAAAACCAAAAAAGGAAATAAAAGTAAATTACTCACTGAGCCCGGATAGAAGTGTTCATAATAAAGAACAAAATAAATTTTTGAAAGGGGTTCCATTTTATTTTATTTGTGGTATAATATTCATGTAATAGAGTTAATTTTTTAACAAAAATGTTAAAACCATTTTCTACTTTCATATGAGGAGGCAAAGTTTAAATGAAAAAAATTGGTGTATTAGGTACCGGTACTATGGGAGCAGGAATCATACAGGTTCTTGCGCAGAATGGTTACGAAGTTGTAATGAGAGCCAGAAGAGAATCTTCTGTGGAGAAAGGTCTTGCCACTGTTAAGAAGAACCTCGACAAGATGGTCGCCAAAGAGAGAATGACCGCTGAGGCGGCGGCAGAAGTCTTCGGCAGAATCACAGGCTCAACTGACATAAACATCATCGCTGACGCTGACTTGGTTATAGAAGCAGCTACAGAAGATATGGAAGCTAAGAAGGCTCTGTTCGCAGAATTAGACAAGCTCTGCAAACCTGAGACCATCATTGCTACAAATACTTCATCCCTTTCCATCACTGAGATCGCAGCCGCTACAGGCAGACCTGACAAGGTTATAGGAATGCATTTCTTTAACCCTGTTCCTGCAATGAAGCTTGTTGAGATCATCAAGGGATTGACTACATCAGAAGAAACTAAAGCCACTATCCTTGCTCTTACAGAAGCATTAGGAAAGACTCCTGTAGAAGTTGCAGAGGCTCCTGGCTTTGTTGTAAACAGAATCCTTATTCCGATGATTAACGAAGGTATCGGTATCTTGGCTGACGGCGTTGCTGATGCCAAGGGTATCGACACGGCTATGAAACTGGGCGCCAACCACCCTATGGGACCTCTCGAATTAGGAGATCTCATCGGACTCGACGTTTGTCTGGCTATAATGGAAACCCTCTACACAGAATATGGCGATCCTAAGTACAGACCTCACGTATTGCTGAGAAAGATGGTAAGAGCCGGCAAGCTCGGAAGAAAGACCGGAATAGGATTCTATGACTATGCGAGATAGATCGATCTTTAAAGATTGATTTATCTTAATAGATTAAACTCATGCTGGCGGCCCTCGGATATTTAATATCCGGGGGTCGTTAGCTTTTTGCGGAAGTTGTAGAATTTTTAATCGTGAGAAAAAATTACAGCATTTTTGAAAAAACGAAGGCGATATTGCTGCCCTAAAACCCGACATGCTGTATTTTTTTAAATTTCCGTAAAAATCTACAACAGGTTTGTCGAAAGAAGTTGTAGATTTTCTATTTATAAGAAAAAAATACAGCATTGGCTATAAAAGCGACCCAAAAGATAAGACATAAGAGGCATGATGTTGTAGAAATTCACTCTATCGTAAAAAAACTACAACATCATGCAAATAAGAAGAACCGATTTATGCCTCCCGGCTCAGCCCGCAAACGCCCAGTCCCGCGCCCTACTCACCACTCCCCAAGTGAATATTATGCACGGCCCTTCGCATAAAACAGCCAAACACTGCATAAAAATTAAAAAATATTCAAAAAAATCTATTTTTATGCTTGACAAGACCAAAATTTAGCAGTAATATAAGCATATCGCAAGACGGGCAAGCCGCCAAAAGCGATAGATAAATAGATAAGAGGATGACAGGAGAGTTTTAGAGTAATGAGTATGAAGAATTATCCCTTCACCATTGAAAAAGAATCTATGAGAAATCCTTTCGTCGGTATTCCTTCTTTTATAATGGCTCCCATGTGCTTCGATCTTGAAGAACTGGACGCGGATATAGCAGTCATAGGGATGCCCTACGATATGGGTACGTCGGTCAAGACCGGCGCCAGATTCGGCCCAAGAGGAGTCAGAGAAGCTTCGTCGCTCAACTGCTACGCCCATGAAGGCTGGTATGATCCCGTAAGAGACGAAACGTTTCTGGGCCGGCCGTGGAAGATCGTAGACTGCGGAGATATAGATGTTCTGCACACCGTATACGAGAGGAGCTTTAAAAACTGCGAGGCGGCCATAAGAAAGATATTGCAAAAGGGAGCGATACCTTTCACTATCGGAGGAGATCACGCCATAACCACTCCGATACTCAGAGGATTCGACTGCTTTGAAGACCTGTGCGTGATTCAGTTTGACGCCCATCTGGACTTCACATATAAGCCCTTTGGCATAGAAGAAGGCCCGGGGAGCCCGATGCGAAGAGCCAGTGAGATGGCTCACATAGGAAAGATGATGCAGATAGGCATAAGAGGTATCGGAAGTTCCCAGTATTCGGATTTTCAGGACGCTAAGGCCAACGGCAATACCATAGTCACTTCGAGAGAAGTCAGACAAAAGGGCATAGCCCACGTGATTTCAAAGATACCCCAGGCAAAAAACTATTATATAACTTTCGATATAGACGGTCTGGACCCATCCATCGCCATCGGCACAGGATCGCCGGCCCCTATGGGGCTGCTCTACGAAGAGGCCAGCCAGATAATAGAGGCCGTTACGAAAAAAGGCGATGTGGTAGGCATGGATATGGTAGAAGTATCGCCGCCTAACGATAATAACGGAATAACTTGTATGTATGCGGCGCAGCTGATGCTGGATGCCATGTCATTTATAACTAAAGCAAAAGAGAACAAAATAAAAAAGATATAAATTCAGGAGGACATAAAAATGAAAAAGTCAGTTAAAGTTTTAGTAGTATCTATGATAGCCGTACTGGCGATGGGAGCTTTGGCAGGATGCGGAAGCAAAGACGAAGGAGCAGGCTCCGATGTTACAACTTACATCGCAGCCACAGAGCCTACTTACGCTCCGTTTGACACCACAGACGAAGACGGAAACATCGTCGGATTCGATATGGATCTTTTAAATGCGATAGCAGAAGACCAGGGCTTCAAAGTCGAATACAAGGCATTTGAATTCGACGCTATCGTTCCGGCTGTCAACGCAGGCAATGCCGACATCGTAGCGGCGGCCATGAACGTCACCGAAAAGAGAGCGGAACAGGTAGACTTCTCTGATAAGTACTTTGACAGCGGAAAAGTCATCCTCGTCAAAAAAGATAACGATACCATCAAAGACGTAGAAGACCTCACTTCCGAAATGAAAGTCGCCGCTCAGATAGGAACTACAGAAGGCGATTACGTACAGGAACTTGCCGACGCCGGAACTATCGGTCAGGCCGTAGTGCTCAACAAGACTACAGACTGCATACTTCAGCTTCAGAACGGAGACGTTGACGCTGTCATCATGGACGCACCTGTAGCCAAGTACTACAACAACAAGTACGGCGACGAGATCAAACAGCTGGACGCTACTATAGACCCTGCTCCTATGGCATTTGCAGTACAGAAGGGCAACAGCGAACTTCTCGATAAGATCAACGCAGGTCTCAAGAACGTAAAAGAAAACGGAACTTACGACGATCTGGTTAAAAAATGGTTCGAATCAGACGAGTCTGTAGCAGAGTAACAGATTCAAAGATCAGAAAACAATTAAGCTCATTCAGAAGCCTTGGGCTCTGACGATTGAACTCGTCAATGCCCAAGGCTCTGTTGTTTTTGAGCGTTCTGAAAGAGCAGGGCGCCGGCGTCGCAGTCCTGCCTCTGGATCCGCCTCAGCTGGTGGATATAGGGATAGCCCTTCCACGGATAGATAATTCCTCTCCCGCTCTCAAAAAATTCGTGGAATTTATAGAGCAGAGACTGACCGAATATCCATTGACAACAAGATGACAATCCGATAGAATTAAAGCATAATTTAATACTAAGTAGTGACATCTCGGAAGCCGGTTAAAATCCGGCGCTGTGTCTCAGCAACCGTGTTATCAGACGAAAGGACATACTAAAGGCCACTGAAGCTTGCATCTTCGGGAAGGCGTCCAAGTAGGTACTAAAGATTAAGTCGGTAGACCTGTCACGAAAAGAAATTATGTTTGCCTTCTGAGATAGGGGAAAGATTTTTTTAGTCATGTTGTTTGTAAGAAATATGATAGTTAAATAAAGAAAATCCTGCACTCTCAGATGAGGGTGCTTTTTTTGTATCAAAATCTGCACCCTGTAGGTTATAGGAGAAAGGAGAAATCAGTACTATGGGTAACAAACACGCGGCGGGCAAGAGAATACTGTGTATTCTTCTGTCACTGGCCATGCTGCTGTCCATGATGCCGACGGCAGTTTTTGCGGCAGGGTCAGCAGATGAAAATTCAGGGGAGGACTTCAATCCTCTCCAATACATCACTGCGGAGGTTCTCTTCGAGAAGATCAAGGGCAGCAATGCCTCCATGAACGATATTACTGCCGATCTGACAGAGGTCAAAGAAGAGCAGGAGTATTTTTATGTTACAGTAGATCCCGAGACTAAAGAGGTCACGTGGAACACCAGTCCTTATTACGGCGCTCCGAGAGCGAATGTAAAGCTGGAGTGGATATCCAGCAGCGCGCCTGAGTATATCGCCGTAAACGAAGATGAAAACAGGGCCTCCAAGGTGCTCAAGCTCTTAAAACGTCCGGTTCTCTCGGAGGGAGAAGAGGCTAAAGAAGTCACTCTCACCTTAAAGATGACCGGGGTAAAAGAAGCAGAGGGAAAGACGGGAGAGCTTAATCTTAACCTAAAGATTACACCGGGAGAAAAGATAAAGAGTCCTTTTGATTATGTAAAAGAAGGCCTCTTCGACTCTATAAAAGGGGAAAACGAAAGCGACGCCAAAGTCACCTCAGATCTGATATTTCCGGTGCAAAAGCCTGCTGCGTATATACAGGTAGATGAAGACGGACAGCTGAGCTGGAAGAGCAGCGCATATTCGCCTCACGATGTTCAGGTGACTTTTAACGAGAGCTCAAGGCCCGACATATTAGCCGTTCCTGCGGAAGGTGATACCTCCCCCAAAGGAATCACTCTCGTAAATAGACCTGCAGAGGATACGCAGGTAATAATCAAGACCACCCTTACTGACAAATACATTCCTTCGATAAAAGAAGATTTCGACCTGCATCTGACAGTCCTTTCAGAACAGGAAGAAGAACCTGATATTCTGGATATATTTACTCCGGAACTGCTCTTTGACAGTATCAGGGGAGAAAATACGGCGGCAGATTCCGTGACAGAAGCTCTCCAGTTACCTGCCAACGGATACAATCCATATTATGCTAAACTCAAAGAAGACGGCTCTTTTGACAGGTGGTGGAGCAGCAAGTACGGCGCCAAGGCGAAGATAGAGATCGTCAAGAGCGATCGTCAGGATCTGATACGAGTCGGCGAAGACGACCTGACAATAGTCAAATATCCCCAGAAGGATACTACCGTTAATCTCACGTTTGAGATAACGGAGGTGGCTGATGAGACTAATAAGAGAGAAATAACGGTGCCGGTAGTTCTCAAGGCCAAGAAATCCGACGTATTGGAAGTCATCACTGAACAGCTGCTCTTTGACGCAGTCAGGGGAGAAAACAAAGACGCGGGACAGATCGGCAAGCCCCTGACTCTGCCGGCCGGCTCAAACGACTCAAATCCGTTTTATGCAAAGCTCAACAACGACGGTACTTTTAAACAATGGTGGGGAGGATTTTCTGGCGCTCAGATAAAGGTAGAACTTAAGAGCAGCGATCATCCGGAGCTGATAGAAGTAGGCGAAGACAAGCTGAATATCCTCAAGTTCCCCGAAAGCAGAACCGACGTGGAGCTGACTTTTGAAGCCACAGAACTATCCAATCAGGACAATAAAAAAGAAGTGAAAGTTTCTCTGACTTTAAAGAGTCAGGCAGAGATAGATCAGGAAAAAGAGACCCAGCAGCAGCTCAGCGGTTATCTGGATAAGTATTTGAGACCGGAATACATAACTTATAATCAGATCAGAAAGCCGGGAGTGTCTTTTGCGGACGATTACGAAAATAATAACGTAAGATATATATTCAACGTGCCGAATATCACGTCCCTGGAGAACTTGCCGTATGGCGAAGTACAGAGCGAGATCACTGTAGATACTCCAAGTTCCATGAATCTGAAATATAAGTACACCTGCGAGCCTGTCCGCGACGACGTGGGAGGTCAGGACAGGACAGTTACGATCACATATACTCTCAAAAAAGGCGAATATACTGCCAGCAAGGATTTCTCTGTGGTGGTTCCTGCTCTGACAGAAGAGGAGATAGATGAGGAACTGACTCTGCTGAAAGACATAAAGCAGAACATCTTTGAGGGCATAAAAGGCAAAAACTACGACAGGGAGAATGTGACTGACAGCCTTAAGGATACGCTGTATGAGGCTCGCTATGATGAGAACGGAAATCTCACATGGTCTGACAGCTCAAAAGAAAACCTCTACTACGGATTCCGATTTCCTTCAAATGAATCGTGGGATGTGGAATACATAAGCGGCGATACGGGGCTGTTCAATGCGGTGAATATGGTGCTGGAGAAGAGGCCTTCTCAGGACACACAAGTGACGGCCACCCATACTATTGAAAGCGTACAGCTGCAGAGATATGCGGAGCTTTATCCTCAGAATGAGAAATTGCAGCAGTTGAAAAAGCAGCCTGTTTCGGTAGATTTTACCGTCAGAAAGATAAACGCTTCTCTTGAGAGCCTCAGCGTAGCCGGAGAAGATATAGATCTCAATGACGATCAGAAGATATATTCTGTTCTGACCGAAGAGACTCTCACAGAGGTGCAGGTAAAGGCGACGCCTGAGAACAAGGGAGTCGCTCTGATAATAGCAGGTTCAGACTGCACCCACTTGTTCAGCAGAGACGTGGCTCTTCAAGACGGCTTTGCCAGATTTGTAGTCTCAGTCAGCGACGAGGACAACAAACAGGCCGGCAGCAGACAGACTGAAGATGTACAGCTCACCGTGGCAAGCAGGCCGTATATGGAAGCACAGATAGCTGCTCTGCCTGCTTCCGTAGACCAGGCAAACGCCGGTCAGCTTCAGATCGCCGGACAACTCTGGAACCAGTATTGGGGTCTTGAAGAGTCAGACAGAGAGACTATAGCAGGACATGAAAAACTTGAGGCCTATGGAGAGATCTCCAAAGATCCCCTCGAAGAAAGCAGAGATCAGGTGAGCGATGTATGTCTGAATCTGTTTGAGGGTATCAGAGGAGAAAATCCTTCTGCCAGCCTGGTCTATACAGATCTTCAGGAGATTTCTTATGCCAGGATAGACGGGGAAGATATAGAATGGAGCAAAGATCCTGCGGATAGCGATATAAGAATAGAATGGGTTTCCAGCGATAAGACCCAATACGTCGACGTACATGACGGAAATGATTTTGAGTCGGGATATGTACAGGCTTTCTGCCTGAAAAAGAGACCAAGCGATAAACCTGTAACCATAAAATTCAAGGCGAAAGTGACTCATCTGGCTGACCCTTCGGTGAACACAGACACCGAGGTTCAGTTCACCCTGAGAGAATACAACGCAGAACTGGAGTCTCTGACTGTCGAAGAGTTCACCGATTTTATATTTGAACCTCAAAAGACCGAATACACCGTGTTCAACACAAATGGCGCCGAGAAAATTTCCCTTGCGCCAAAGGCTGTGATTCCGGGAGCGAAGATAACTGTAGACGGAGAAGCTCTTGAGACAGCAGGAGCCGAAATCCCCCTTCGGGACGGCGAGGCCGTGGTTAAGATCAGAGTAAACGACGGCATAAAGAATACTCTCAACGACAAGTGGGCTGAAAAGGAATATACGATATCCGTATTGACTTCTCTGGACAGCCTGAAAGAGGCCATAGACGATCTGCCAGGAGCAGACTCGATAGACAAAGACAATTATCAGCAGTATAAGAATACTGTCAGCTCACTGGCGGCTGCCTGCGACGCTTTGAGCGACCAGCAGAGAGAGCAGATAGGACAGACGTCTATACAAAAGCTGGCCCTCGTCAGTGAAAAGATAAGCTTCCTGTCCCTTGAAGCGGCAAAAGAAAAGGCCGCAAAAGAACTCGAAGCATATCAGGACGAAGAGGGGGACTATACTGCTGAAAACTGGGAAAAGGTGCTTTCAGCCAAGAAGACCGGAAGAGAGAATATTTTAAGCGCGGTGACAGAGTCCGAAGTTTTAAGGGCTCTCACAGAAGCAAAGGCTGCAGTATACGCCGTTCCTAAAAAGGACATGGGACAATCGGCAAAAGATGTTTCTCTCAAAAGCATAATGCTTCTGCCCGGAGAACATATAGCCTCTGAGACTTCCGAGGGCAGCTATTCGGTAACTATACCGGGAGAGGTCGACAAAGTCATGATCAGAGCCGCCGCCGGCAATCCGAAGGCAAAAGTGCAGATAAACGGCAGCGATCTCAACGCCTCAAATGACTGGACGTCGCCTGAATCTTTCGATATTCCGAGAGGAGGGCAAAGAGATGTATCTGTCAAGGTAGTCTCCTCCGACGGAACTCAGTCGAAGACATATACTCTGACTATAAAGCGCGCTTCCTGGGACGAAAAGGAGAATATATCGGTAAACTTCCGCCTGATGGGAGACAGCCTCCACGGAGAGGGAAATCATCAGGACACAGAAGTCTGGATAGCCGATACAAGGGTCAGCGTCCCTAAAGGATCGACGGTCAAATATCTCACAGATAAAATGCTCATAGACAACGGTATTTCCTTTGTGACAAAGAGCAACGGAACATACATTTCGCAGATAAACGGACTCGCCGAGCTTGATAACGGCAAAAACAGCGGCTGGATGTACACCGTCAACGGAAAGTCCGTAAGTCAGATCTACTCAGAGAGAACGCTTTCTGAAGGGGACGTGATAGAGTGGTTCTATACAGATGATTACACGAAGGAAGACTTAAAGCCGGCTTATGACGCCAGGGAAGTCATGGCCATGATTCAGGCGCTGCCTGAAACCGATAGTCTGACCTTGTCCGACGCAGCCGATGTACAGCGGGCGAAGAGCGCTTATGACGCCCTCTCCGCCGAAGAAAAGGCCAAGGTGACAGATGAGGCCAGAGAAAAGCTTGAGGCGGCAGTTCTTAAGATCGCAGAACTCAAGAGTCAGGCGGCGGCCGGCATACAGGATATCTTCAAGTCTACCGGGGATTATATCGCCGGCATGTTAAAAGATAACTGCGTATACGGCGCGGAGTGGAATATATTAGGGCTTGCAAGAGCAGGAAGGACAGATGAGATAGACTCTGCCGCTTATTACAAGAGCATAGCGCAGATCGTCAAGGCTAAAGGTTCTCCTCAGCTGAGCAAGAGCAAGTCCAGCGAGAATTCCAGAGTCATCATTGCCCTTACTGCTCTGGGAATAGATCCTTCGGATGTAGAAGGATTTAACCTGCTGGCGCCGCTGGCTAATATGGATTATGTCAACCGTCAGGGTATCAACGGAGCAATCTACGCTCTCATAGCCTTCGACACTCATGATTATCAGATCCCTGCCGCAGCAGAGGGAACTCAGACCACAAGAGAGGGTTTGATAGATCTGATACTGAAAGAACAGTTGTCAGGCGGCGGCTGGTCTCTTGGAAGCAATGAGGCCGATCCTGACATGACAGCCATGGCCGTACAGTCTCTGGCCAGGTACTGCCAGAGCGACGCAAGAGTAAAAGTTGCCGTAGACAAGGCGATAAATTGTCTATCCGATCTTCAGAATCTTGACGGAAGCTATACCAGCAGAGGAGAGGCCAATTCTGAGTCCTGTGCTCAGGTTATCACCGCTCTGACGACCATGGGCATAGACCCGGAAAATGATGAAAGATTCGTCAAAAACGGATATTCTGTGACTGACGCTCTGAGAACTTTCTACGTGGCAGGCGGCGGATTTAAACATGTTGAATCCGCAGGTATAGACGCCATGGCCACAGAGCAGGGATATTACGCTCTTGCGGCATATGACAGAATGATCAATGGCAAGACGGCGCTATACGATATGAGCGATGTCGCTTTGCAGAAAGGAACCGCAGGCGCTGAAGGAGAAGGCCCTGCAGATCAGAATACGGACAGCAAAGCAGATATGAGCCAAGCTGCATCTCCTTCGAAGACAGGAGATGAAGCCCTGCTTCTTCTGTGGTCTCTCATGGCCGCAGCAGGGGCAATAGGAATACTCTCTCTGAGAAGAAAAGAAAACCGATAAAGCAAGTAGGAAAGCCCGCCACTCGGCGGGCTTTCGCTTTAGGGCTTATAGACATAGTCCGACATACCCGCCGCTGTGCGGGCGGCACCGATTTGTCTCTTAAGAGTTTGTTCCGAGGATAAAGCCGGCTATGCCGGTGGTCGTGATTGTAGGGTATGGCCCTGCCAATCACGCTTTGCGTGAGCGGCAAATGCACCGTCCGCACAGCGGGTGTACTGATTATACGATGAGGCAGGGTGTGAACGCTGGCGTCAGAGCGCAGGTTTGCAGTCCTCAGGCAAGACAGCGGATAAGATTTTGCCCCACTCGTTTTCGGAAAAGTACTGTTTCGGGTGGGATGGCGCGTCTCCTTGAAATTAGGAAGTGTTTAAATGAGCGGGGTCTGTTCCACTCGAAATTATAAAAAAATGTTCAACCGAGTGGAGTTATGTCCCACTCGAAAGCCGGAAAAGCTTAAAAACGAGTGGGCTTGTACCCACTCAAAAGCCGGAAAACTTGAAAACGAGTGGGCTTGCACCCACTCGTTTAGATAAAAATTTCCCAAACGAGTGGGGAAGAAAATAGGGTAAAAACAAAAAAGTGTATTTTCACAGTCAAAACTTATAATATATGCAAAATTTGCAAAGGGAGTGTAACCACTCATTTTTTAAAAAAGCAGCTTTTCGAGTGGATCTGCACCCACTCAAAAACCAAAAAGCTTGAAAACGAGTGGATCTGTACCCACTCAAAAACCTAAAAAACTTAAAAACGAGTGGGCTTGTACCCACCCGAAACAACAAAAAAAGCTTAATCGAGTGGGGCCACACCCCGACATCCATGCCCACCGCTGGAAATCCCCCCTCTCGCTCCGCCGTCGTCTACCTGTCCAATATCTCGGCGGAGCTCCTCCGTCTGTCTTTAAGCGGGGGGGGCCGACCGCCCCCTTTCATTCCACTACCCCCTGCACCTGCCTCTAATCGGAGGCGGCTTGCCGCCGTCGGCTCCGGCCCGCTACCCCCCCGCCTCTAACCGGCTCCGGCCCGGAGCCAACGCCGTGCCCCGCCCCGGCGGGCGGCAATTATTGTGCGGGGACGCCCGAATATCCTTGATTTTTTTCGCATAGGAGTATATCATAGATACATGATACGACATAGGACGGAGCGCCCCCTGCGGTCAGGACTCCGACCGGAGACGATCTCCGCTTTGATACTCTTAACACAGCAATTCTGAAAATTCTGAGAAAGGTAGAGGACCGGCCTTTCGGTTCTCAAAAGGTAAAAAAATGACATCTGACGAAAAACTTCTGATTTCGCAGCCCACCGCGGAAGAAAAGGAAACTAAAGAAGCTAAAGAAACCAAGGAAACCAAAGAAGAACGCCCCGAAGTAGAGGGTATCTTAGAGATACAAGAAGAGAACAACTTCGGGTTTTTAAGATTTTCTAATTTCCTTACCAGCGATAAGGACATATATGTATCTCCTGCGCAGATACGCAGATTCAACTTGAAGACGGGGGATAAGATAAGAGGCATAACAAGACTTCCTAAAGAAGGCGAGCGGTTCGGAGCGCTTTTATATGTGCTGACTGTCAACGGTGACGAACCGGGGACGGCCATAAGAAGGCCTGACTTTGACGATCTCACGCCGGTATTTCCGTATGAGAGACTCAGACTGGAAAGCGGCAGCAGAGAGCTTTCCATGAGGCTCATAGATCTTGTGGCTCCCATAGGAAAAGGACAGAGAGGCCTCATAGTGGCGCCTCCTAAGGCGGGTAAGACCGTGCTCCTCAAGAGCATAGCCGGAGCCATAGAACGGAGCTATCCTGAGATAGAACTAATAGTTCTTCTGGTAGATGAACGGCCGGAAGAAGTCACAGATATGAAGCGTTCCCTGAAGACCGGGGATGTGATCTACTCCACCTTTGACGAACTTCCTCAGCATCACGTAAAAGTAGCCGAAATGGTGCTGGCCAGAGCGCAGAGACTGGTAGAACACGGCAGGGACGTTGTGATCCTGCTGGACAGCATAACAAGACTCGCGAGAGCCTATAACATGGTAGTTCCGGCCTCGGGCAGAACTCTTTCGGGAGGACTGGACCCGGGAGCGCTCCACAAGCCTAAAAAATTCTTCGGAGCCGCCCGCAAGATGGAAGAAGGCGGTTCCATAACCATTCTGGCTACTGCGCTGGTGGAAACGGGAAGCCGCATGGACGACGTGATATTCGAAGAATTCAAGGGAACCGGCAATATGGAACTTCACCTGGACCGCAAACTTTCGGAAAAGAGGATATTCCCAGCCATAAGTTTGAACAAGTCGGGCACCCGCCGAGAAGATCTTCTGATGGATCAGGAAGAACTTGAGGCCATATGGGCCATGAGAAGAGCTCTCTCCAACAGCAACCCACAGGAAGTCACAGAGACTATCATAGAGAACTTGGCTCATACCAGAAATAACAAAGATTTTATACAAGTCATCAAAAAAGTCATATTAGATTGACGATATAGGAGAAAAATGGACCTGAAGAAGATATTTTTAAAAGAAGCCTGCCCCACTTCTATAGGAGGACAGGCCATAATGGAAGGGATAATGATGAGAGGCCCTAAAAAGACCGCCATCGCCGTCAGACTGCCTGACGGAAACATCCACATGAAGACCCAGCCTTCGCCTTCCCAGAGCAGATGGGCGAAAGTCCCCCTCGTAAGAGGCGTGGTGAGTTTTATCTCTTCCCTAGTGCAGGGGACAAAAATACTGATGTATTCGGCCGACGTCCTTGAAGCTAACCACCCCGAAGAATACGAAAAGGACAAATTCGACGTCTGGATAGAAAATAAATTCGGCAAAGAAAAGGCGTGGAAGCTTTTGATGATACTGTCGGTAGCCATAGCGCTGATATTGTCCGTAGCTATATTCATGCTGTTTCCCACTGTGATCACGGGACTGCTCTCAAAAGTGACGGACAGCGTCATACTGCTGAACCTGACCGAGGGAATCGTGCGTCTTGCCATATTTGTCATTTATATAGCGCTGATCGCAAAGATGGGAGACATAAAGACCGTATTTCAGTATCATGGCGCTGAACACAAGACCATACACTGCTTTGAGAACGGCCTTGAGCTCACTCCAAAAAACGCTCAGCAGTTCTATACCCTTCACCCGCGCTGCGGCACCAGCTTTCTGATGTTCGTGATGGTAATAGCAGTTCTTGCCCACGCCCTCATGGGCTGGCCCAACGTGTGGATCAGAATAATTTCCAGGATACTGGTGCTGCCGCTGATAGCCGGCTTGTCTTATGAGCTGCTCAAGTGGGCGGGAAGAAGCGATAACTGGCTGGTAAAGATCTTGAGCTTGCCGGGACTTTATCTGCAAAAACTCACCACCAACGAACCCGACGAAAAACAGCTGGAAGTCGCAATAGCCGCCATGAAGGCCGTACTTCCGGAAAACGACACCCCGTATTTTGAGGGGCTCTGCGATCTAAACGGAGAGCCGCTGAGGGAGGAAGAAAAACACCAGGACAAGCAACAGGCAGAAGAGGAAGAAAAAGATGAGTCTACCACTTAAAGAACTGATAAAGATAGGACAAATACAGCTTAAAGAGGCCGGCGTCGGCGACGCCGACAGAGACGCCAGAGACCTTTACTGTTTCCTTGACAAGATAGATGCAGTCGGGCTAATGATGCACTGGCAGGATACCCTTCAGGACAACGCCTGCGAAGCATACTTCGATCTCATCCAAAGGCGAGCGGCAGGCGAGCCTATGCAGTATATAACCGGCGTTCAGGAGTTCATGGGAATACCTTTTAAAGTGACTCCGCAAGTTCTCATACCGAGACAGGATACAGAGACTATGGTAGAAGACGCCATAGAAGCGATAGAGAAGGGAACACTGAGAGGCCGTTCGTTTATCAAAGCCGCAGCCATAAAAGAAGTGCTGGATCTGTGTACAGGGAGCGGAGCCGTAGGAGTTTCAATAGCAAAGATGTGCCCAAAGATCAAGGTGGTCTGTTCGGATATAAGCTCTGAAGCTCTCAAGATAGCAGAAGAGAATGCGCAGACCAGCGGATGCAAGTCTGTAAAATTTCAGGAGGGAGATCTGTTTTCCCCTTTCTGCGGAAAGCTGAGAAAGAAGAAATTTGATCTCATAATAACTAACCCTCCTTACATACAGACCGACGTCATACCTACGCTTCAGAGGGAAGTAAAAGACCACGAGCCCATGTCCGCCCTGGACGGAGGCAAAGACGGACTGGACTTTTACCGGCGTATCGCTGTAGAAGCCCCTTCTCACCTTAACAAAAACGGCGTTCTCATGATGGAGATAGGATACGATCAGAGAATTTCGGTGACTGAACTTTTGCAGGAGACTGTAAAGTTCTCAGATATCATCTGCCTTCAGGATCTTACCGGCAAGGACAGGATCATAGCGGCAAAACTCATAGAAAAGTAAGCAAAGGCGTGAAGCAGGTGGATCGCTGCCGCAGTAAACCGGCGCTATTGTGAGAAAATAAGATATTGACACAGCCATATCAAAAGTGGTATCTTTTCAACTGTAGATGATAAGTTAGAGCCGCCCGGAAGGCAAGACCTTGGGCGGCTTAAATAAGGCTATTTGGTTAGTTTAAACTAACCGAGGCAAAAAACTAACCAAGGCGAAAAACTGACTAAGCTGAAAAAGTGGCCGAGACGAAAAAAGGAGCCGATATGAAGGAAAACTCTGATATTTTAAGACTTCGCGTACTTCTTGCGTTTTTAAATGACGACGAGCCCTGTACGGTGATGAGCATAGCCCGGACTCTCAAGGAGGAACATTATACCATCAGCCGGGTCATATCATCTCTTGAGAAAGAGGGACTGATAAACAGAAAAGCTCCCCGGCGTCCTGAATTGACCGAAGCCGGCAAAAGAGCGGCTCTTTTCTATCAGGAGAGGATATATACCACTATGAATCACCTTCTTTACGAAGGAGTCAATATGGAAAGTGCGAAGAACGAGTCTTATTTTTGGGCGCTGTATAATGCTGAAGATACTATGAATGTCATCAGGAGCGCAGACGAAAAATGCCGTATCAAATACGAACTCAGAGATAAAAGACAGTTTAGCGGTTCTCTGTTATGCAGAAATATGAAAGACGGAGAATATAAATTTCCGTTCATAATTTACAGAGAATATGCTAAAAACGGAGACAGCAGATCCATGGCCAACGATGGATTTGAGCATCCGTGCACGCTCAGCGTGGTAAGAGGAAACGGCACGATACTTCTGAAGGCTGTCGATATGAACGCGCGGTCCGGATATGACGGCAAGCTGATGAAAGGCAGAATAAAAGGTATATATTTAATTATAGTGTTGATAATAATAAAATTATATGTTAATTTTTTATTAAAAGAATTATGCAACATACGGAGATTTAATATTGGCAGTACTTGGATTTATTCCAGGGACAGCAATAATTGTAACGGTTGGTATACTGAGTATTGTATTTAATTCTTCAGTAAAGAACGATCTAAAAGCTGCGGATTATTATATGAAAATAATGACTATAAGTTGGGGAAGTGGAGCAGAGTACGGAGAATACGTCTATGGCTGGGATGATCATCCTTGGTGTACTATTAATGGCGCCACATCTACGCCGTATGTAAAATGGGGCGTTTAAGTGTAGGTATGAGTTATGCAGAAAAAGAAGATGCATACGCATAAAATAAATTTAAAAAAAGTTAAACTATTATTAAAGTCTACTAATAAATCCACAGGAGCGTATATAACACAGGCCATAGTGCTTTATCTCTTATTTATATTCTATGTTGCCGACGGAATTATTACTTTTAAATTTTTAATGTATTCAGATTTGTCCTTTGGACAGATAGCTATGAAATGTGCTACGTGCTTACTATTCTTTCTGGGTGCAGTGGTTTATACAATTAAAGGAATAATTTCGCACAAGAAAAACAATGGTTCAAAAAACTAAGAAAGTTGAGAGAAAATACAAATTAGACCTTCTATTAGGATGCACACAACTAATGAAAAATGCTTAAGGGCTGAATGGCAAATTATGCTGTTCAGCCTTTTTATTTTTAGCATGAATCTATTGGCATGTCGAGAGCCGCCGTCTGATATCGGTAGATGAAGGAGATTTTCTGATCATGAGTATTAAAAAGTTATTTTTCTTAATTTTAGGATGCGTATGTCTGATTTTGGGCGGCAGTATGGGTCTGTCATATGATTTATTTCATTTTTGGCGTAAAGACTTTAAAAATACAGCAAAAATCACTTGATTTCAACGAAAAGCCGTGATATAGTATAGAGGCTGCATCTGATGAGCAGTAAATTTATGTCCACATCGGCCGGTCTTCGGCTGACGACAAGAGAAGGACAGGAAAGAGGTAAGAAGCATGAAGGAAGGAATCCATCCTGATTATAAGGAATGTAAAGTAACTTGCGCATGTGGTAACACTTTCGTTACAAGATCAACTAAAGAGGAACTCAGACTGGACGTTTGCTCCGCATGTCATCCGTTCTTCACAGGTCAGCAGAAGTTCGTCAACAGAGGCGGCCGTGTTGAAAAGTTCAAAACCAAGTACAACATTGACTAATAATCAAAGAAACAAACCGGAATATTATTTCCGGTTTTTTTATGACTTGTATGAGATAAATGACGACCTCGCACTTTTCAAAAGGTCTAAGGCGTGATATAATATCAGTTTAGATATAGACAGATCAAAATTAAGTTTAAGGAGACTAAGATGTTTGATAAATTAGATTTCATATTGGAGAAATACGAGGAACTTTCCATGAAAGTTTCCGACCCCGATATGATAAACAATCAGCCTCTTTGGCAGAAATATATCAAAGAAATAGGCGAAATGGAGCCTATAGTAAATAAATACAAAGAGTATAAAGCTGCTAAGACAAATCTGAACGAGGCTAAAGAGATGCTCGAATCCGGCGACGAGGAACTCAGGGAACTGGCTAAGATGGAGCTTTCGGATCTGGAAGACAAGATTCCCGAGATGGAGAGCCAGCTGAAGATACTTCTCCTGCCTAAAGATCCCAACGACGATAAAAACGTCATATTAGAAGTCAGAGCCGGCACAGGAGGCGAAGAGGCAGCCCTGTTTGCGCAGGATCTTCTGCGCATGTATCTCAGATATGCTGAGAGGCGCGGCTGGAAAGCCGAAATCATGGACGCCAACGACACCGGCATCGGAGGTATCAAAGAGGCCAGCGTACTCATAAAGGGAAAAGGCGCTTATTCAAGACTCAAGTATGAGAGCGGAACTCACAGAGTACAGAGAGTTCCTGAGACGGAGAGCTCCGGCAGAATTCATACTTCGGCGGCGACCGTGGCGGTGCTTCCGGAAGTGGATGACGTGGAGGTGGAGATAAACCCAAATGATGTGCGCGTAGACGTTTACCGTTCTTCCGGCAACGGAGGACAATGCGTAAACACTACCGATTCCGCCGTCAGACTCACCCATATCCCATCGGGGCTGGTAGTGACATGCCAGGATGAAAAGTCACAGATCAAGAATAAAGAGAAAGCGTTTAAAGTTCTCAGATCCAGATTGTACGACCTCAAGCTTCAGGAACAGAACGATGAAATCTCCGCTGAGAGAAGGAGTCAGGTAGGTTCCGGTGACAGAAGCGAGAGGATAAGGACGTACAACTTTCCTCAGGGCAGAGTCACAGACCACAGGATAGGTATGACGATATATAAGCTGGACGGGTTTCTGGACGGAGAGATAGACGAGATAGTAGACGGACTGATAACCAGCGATCAGGCCGAGAAGATTAAAAACTTCTGATAATCGTGATAATGCCGTCATGACAATTTATGTATACGGAAAGGCTCAAGAGCAATATGGACACGAGAATTTTAGGTACGACGCAAGAGGATATAAGAGAAGCCGCCAGAATCCTGATGAACAAAGGATTGGTGGCGTTTCCCACAGAGACCGTATATGGTCTTGGAGCCAATGCTCTCTGTGAAGAAGCGGTCGCCAAGGTCTACCAGGCCAAAGGCAGACCCAGCGATAATCCTATGATAGTTCACATCGCCTGTATGGAACAGTTCTGCAAACTGACATATGATATAACAGAAGACATGAAAAAGCTGGCAGATACTTTCTGGCCCGGCCCTCTGACCATGGTAGTGCCGGCCAGAGACGAAGTCCCGAGAATCACTACGGGAGGACTCGATACGGTGGCAGTAAGGATGCCTGACAACGAGACTACTCTAACGCTGATAGCGGAGACGGGGGAGCCTCTGGCAGGGCCAAGCGCCAACCTTTCGGGACACCCAAGCCCTACGACTGCCGCTCACGTAGACGATGATCTTCATGATAAGATAGACGCCATAATACAAGGCGAAGACTGCAGAGTGGGCATAGAGTCCACCGTCGTGGATATGACAGAAAAAACGCCTGTGATACTAAGGCCCGGCGTCATAACGGGAGATCAGATTTCAAAAGCCCTGGGCAGAGAAGTTAAGATAGACCCTGCGGTCTTCGAAAGACCTGATTCTAACGGAAAGAAGATTCAAAAGCGAGGAGCCGGAAGCCTTCTGGTGGCGGATGAGGATTTTAAACCCAGGTCTCCGGGAATGAAATACAAGCATTATGCTCCAAAGGCGGAGATGATCATCTTCCGCGGGGAGCCGGAGAAAGTGAGACTTGCCATCGCAGAAGAGAAGATGTTCCGAATACAGTGCGGACAAAAGGTAGGCATAATCATGTATGATGACAACGATCCAAAAGAAGCGGCTCATGATTTTTTCGCCAAGCTCAGAGCCTTTGACAAGAGCGGCGTAGATGTGATAATAGCCGCCGCCCTCAAAGAGGACGGCGTGGGACTTGCCGTCATGAACAGGATGCTCAAATCAGCCGGATACAACATACGAGAAATATGAGGAGATAATTATGAAGATAGCCGTCGCCGCCGATCACGGTGGATATGAATTGAAAAGAGAAGTTACAGACCATCTGATAGCCAGAGGAGAAGATGTGATAGACTTGGGTACAGACTCTTTGGAATCTGTAGACTATCCCGTATACGGGGTAAGCTGCGCAGAGGCCGTGGTCTCAGGAGGAGCTGACCTGGGTATCGTAATATGCGGCAGCGGCATAGGAATCTCTATAGCCGCCAACAAAGTCCGCGGAATACGGTGCGCTCTATGCACTTCCGTAGAGATGGCCCACCTGGCCAGACAGCACAATAACGCTAACATACTGGCTCTGGGAGGCAGGACTACAGACAAGGATCTGGCCTTAGCCATGGTGGACGAATGGCTGGACACCCAGTTTGAAGGCGGCCGCCATCAGAGAAGAGTAGATATGCTCGACAAACTTTAGACCGGGCCGGTCAGTTAAAATAAACAGATAACAAGGAGAAGAGAAATGGGTAAAGTACACGTATTTGATCATCCGTTGATCCAGCATAAGACTGCTCTTATGAGAAAGACCAGCACCAACGTAAAGGAGTTCAGAGAACTCGCTAAAGAAGTAGCTATGCTCATGGGATTTGAAGCTACCAGAGATCTGCCCTTAGAAGAGGTGGAGATCGAGACTCCTATGTGCAAGACCAGGATGAACATGCTCAAAGGAGAGGACATCGCCATCGTGCCTATCCTCAGAGCAGGACTGGGATTTGTAGACGGTATGCTGGCTTTGGTACCTAACGCCAAGGTAGGGCATATAGGACTCTACAGAGACCCTAATACTCACGAACCTGTTGAATATTACTGCAAACTTCCTGTAGATATAGACAAGAGAAAGATCTTCGTGGTCGATCCTATGCTGGCTACGGGAGGCAGCGCCGCCGCCGCCATAGATTTTATAAAGCAAAGAGGAGGCAAAGATATAGTATTCATGTGCCTCATCGCCTCGCCCGAGGGCATAGAGGCCCTGCAGAAGGCTCATCCTGACGTAGACATATATATCGCGGCCAAAGACGAAAAGCTCAACGAAAACGCATACATAGTTCCGGGACTGGGCGACGCTGGAGACAGGCTTTACGGGACAAAATAGTAAGGGCCGGCTGCCTGCGAAAGCGATGCGGCAAAAGGCAAAAGGAGAATTATACAGATGAAATTTGATTTTATACCGGATAACGTCAGCAAATTTGACAACGTATACGACGTCCTCAAAGAGAGGGGCTTTATCGAACAGTGTACCGATGAGGAAAAAGTCAGAAAGCTCCTTCAGGATGAAAAGGTCAAATTCTATATTGGTTTCGACCCTACGGCAGACTGCCTTCATGTAGGTCATTTTATGCAGGTCATAATAATGATGTATATGCAGAAATTCGGACACACCCCTGTGGTCGTCCTGGGCGGAGGCACGGGAATGGTCGGAGACCCTTCCGGAAGAACCGATATGCGCCAGATAATGACGGTGGAGACTATAGAGCATAATTGTAGCCAATTTAAGAAACTTTTCGACAGATTCCTTGAGTTCGACGAAGAATGGGAATACGTAGGAAACGAAGGAGTGTTCGTGCACGGACATGAGAACAAGAAGCCGGAGCCGGGAAAAGCCATCGCCGTAAATAACGCCAGGTGGCTCAGACCTCTTAACTATATAGATTTTCTCAGAGAAGTGGGGTCTCTTTTCAACGTGAACACCATGCTCAGAGCCGAATGTTTTAAGCAGAGGATGGAAAGAGAAGGCGGACTCACCATGTTTGAGCTCAATTATATGCTGATGCAGAGCTATGACTTCATGGTGATGGCCAGAGACTTCGATGTAAAGATTCAGTTCGGGGGCAACGATCAGTGGTCCAATATAATCGGAGGTGTCGATCTGACCAGAAAGAAGGTAGGCAAAGAAGTATTCGGAATGACTTTTTCTCTGCTGACTAATTCTGAAGGCAACAAGATGGGCAAGACCGCCAAAGGAGCCCTGTGGCTCAACCCGGAAAAGACCAGCCCTTACGAATTCTTTCAGTACTGGAGGAATGTAGCTGATGCAGATGTGAACAAGTGTCTGAGGATGTTGACCTTCCTTCCTATGGAAGAGGTGGACAGACTTTCGGCCCTCGAGGGCGCCCAGATAAACAAGGCCAAGGAGATCCTGGCCTACGAAGTCACCAAACTGGTACACGGAGAGGAAGAGGCGTCGAAGGCTCTTGACGGAGCCAAGGCAGCGTTTTCGGGCGGCGGCAGCATGGACAACATACCTACCGCTAAGATGGACAAGTCTCGCTTTGAGGGAGAAGGCGTAGGAGTCGTCACTCTCATCAAAGAACTGGGACTGGTACAGAGTAACAGCGAGGGATTCAGGACCATAGAGCAGGGCGGACTTGCTGTAGGCGGCAGCAAAGTCACCGATAAGAAGATGAACGTGACCTGCGATATGTTCTGCGACGGTAAGCTGCTGATTCAAAAAGGAAAAAAGAAGTTCCAGATGATAGAAATACAATAATTGTCAGCCCCGCCTCTTTTAGGCGGGGCTTTCGTTTCAGGGTTTGAAGATAAAGAAGTGGCCGCCTTTGGGGCGGCGGGAGGATTTTATGCGGTATTCCATCATAGAAGGACATGATACGCCTTATGCAGAGGTTATGACGGAGAAAGAGTTTCTCGCTGATTACGGGGAGTTCAGCCTCAGCCTTTCTCTTCTCAGATTTGAAGAAAAGGTGAGACACTGCAAAGCCGATATATTCGAAAGATCCGTCCACGGAAGCCTGTCCGTTCCATCTGAAGAAAGAGGGGAACTGTCTGGACGGTTTTATATGGATGATCAGCGGCTTTTATTTATAACCGAAAATGACAGTATAAAAGATATCTTAAATACGGTCTTTTCGCACAGAGCCGTAGAGATGACCACCACCGGCCAAGCGCTCTTTGCTTTTTTAGATGCGCTGGTCAGGGACGAGGGCGATTATATAGACGACTTTGAAGAGGCCCTCAACGATAAAGAGAGCCAGATGCTGGAAGATGTCAACGCCATACCGGAGGGGTTTGAGCATTATATGCAGAAGACCCGCAAGAGTCTGCTGAGGGTCAACCGCTATTATGAACAGATGGCAGATATGGCGGAGCTGTTGGCCGAATCTCCCGAAGGCGTCATAGACCAGAAAGCCAGACGACTGTACAGATTTCTGTCAGGGAGGATGGACAGGCTTTCAAAGGACGCGCTGAATCTGAGGGCATATTCCTCTCAGATCTACGATATGTATCAGTCCCGCATAAACATCAGGCAGAACAAAGTCATGCAGTTTCTCACTGTCATAACTACTATATTTATGCCGCTGACTTTGATAACCGGTTGGTACGGCATGAATTTCAAAAATATGCCGGAGATAGACTGGCAATATGGATATATAAGCGTCATAGGATTTTCGCTGTTGCTGATAGTCGTAGAATATATAATCTTCAAGAAAAAGAAATGGATGTAGGCGCGGGCGAAAGGTAGATAATAAATTTTCAGAAAATTCTGAAAAAAGGTGTTGACAGGAGAACTCGCCCATTGTATCATGGAGATACGAAATTTACTAAGAGGAGAAAAAAGATGTCCTTTAGAGCGACCGACGCAGCAAAAGTGTATTTTGGCTATTTCAGAAGCATCGCATATTATTGCCCTGCTTACTTTGAAATGTCAGGACATGAGGCTGCATAGGCGCAGAGATAAGGGAATCTTTAGACTACCGGAGAGACTTACAAAACCCATTCTGCACTCTATGCGGAGCGGGTTCTTTTTTTCGGGAGAGAAAGACAGATCAGAGGAGAGAAAAGATGAAAAAGATTATCGCATTGTTGATGGTTCTCGTCATGGCGCTTAGCCTTGCCGCCTGCGGCAAAGACGAGGGAGCTGCCGACGGAAAGGTACTTAAGATCGGCGTAATACAGCTTGTAAAGCACGATGCTTTGGACAGAGCGTATCAGGGCTTCGTCGATGAACTTGAAAAGCAGGGATATGTAGACGGTGAGAATATAGAAATAGATTATCAGGTGGCTTCTAACGAACAGGCTAACTGTCTGACCATCGCCGAGTCCATGGTAAACGATAATAAGGATCTGATCTTCGCTATAGCTACGCCTGCCGCTCAGGCCGTAGCCAGCAAGACAGAAGACATACCTATCCTGGTATCTGCCGTAACGGATCCTGCGGATTCGGGACTGATAGAGTCCAACGAGAATCCGGGAAGAAACCTTTCGGGAACTTCGGACCTGACGCCTGTGGCCAAGCAGATAGAGCTGCTCAAGCAGATAGTTCCTGACGCTAAAAAGATAGCAGTCCTCTATTGTTCCACGGAATCAAACTCCGAGATTCAGCTGAGACTGGCCAAAGAAGCCGCAGCAGAAAATGACCTCGAGGTAGTGGAAGCATCTGTTTCTTCGTCCAATGAGATTCAGCAGATGGTATCTTCTCTGGACGGTAAGGTCGACGCTATCTATGTGCCTACCGACAACACTATAGCGGCAGGCATCGAGACTGTGTCCATGGTAGCCACTAAGGCGGGACTTCCTGTGATATGCGGAGAATCTGGACCTGTAGAAAACGGCGGACTCGCAACAATTTCTCTGGATTATTACGACCTTGGCGTAAAGACTGCTCAGCAGGCCGTAAAGATTCTCAAGGACGGAGAAGACATCTCCAAGATGCCTATAGAATATATAGGGGACGATGAACTCAAATATTACGTCAATGAAGCTATAGCAGAGGCTATCGGAATAACTATTCCGCAGGAAATCTTGGATAACGCTACTATATATGAATAGAACCTTAAGGCGGGGTCCCGGCGGCTCCGCCTTACATACTGAATGAGGAGAAACGATGGACTTTTTTTTGAGCATATTGAAGAATCTGCCTGACGGAGCGGCGCTGGGGCTGGTCTGGGGCATAATGGCGATAGGAGTATACATAACTTTTAAAATACTGGATATTCCGGATATGACCGTTGACGGAACATTCGCTCTGGGCGGATGTATGATAGCCGCTACCGTTTCATCCGGATGGAATCCCTTCGTATCCACTGCGCTTGCGGTAGTCTGCGGCATGGTGGCGGGGCTGGTGACAGGAGTGCTGCATACTAAGCTCAAGATACCTGCTATCTTAGCCGGAATACTGACTATGCTGGCTCTGTATTCTATAAATCTCATGATAATGGGAGGCAAATCCAACATAGGTATGTCTCAGTTCGGCGGTCAGAAAGTAGATACGGTGCTGGACCATGTTTCAGCATTGTTTGGAATGGACGCGAAAACTACCAACATCGTGCTGGGGCTTATACTGGCTGTGGCTATCATAGCTCTGCTTTACTGGTTTTTCGGAACAGAGATGGGAAGCCTCATAAGAGCCACGGGCATAAACGAGGATATGGTAAGGGCCCAGGGCGGCAATACTGAGAGAATGAAGATCATAGGGCTGGTCATTGCCAACGGATTTGTAGCTCTTTCCGGGGCGCTGGTAGCGCAGATACAGAGATACGGAGATGTGGGTATGGGAACCGGAACCATAGTCATCGGTCTGGCATCCATAATAATAGGCGAAGTACTGCTGGGCAGAAAAGGTTCATTTAAGGTACGCCTCGTATCGGTTTTTTTAGGAAGTATCTTATACAGGGTCATAATTGCCGTAGTGCTGCTTTTGGGCTTCAACCCTAATAACTTAAAGCTTCTGACAGCTCTTCTCGTGATAATTGCTCTTTCTATACCGGTGGCAAGAGATTATGCCGGAGAGAAGAAGCGCATGAGAGCCAATATTAAGAAGTATGAGGAGGATGAGGCAAATGCTGGTGCTTAAAGACGTACATAAGACTTTCAACCGAGGTTCGGCAAATGAGAAGATAGCTTTAAAAGGCATAACTCTGAGCGTCAACGAAGGCGACTTTATAACTGTGATCGGAGGAAACGGCGCAGGAAAATCCACCATGCTGAACATGATCTCGGGAGCTTTTCCGGTGGACAGCGGAATGATAAAAATAGGCGGAGAAAATGTGACTAATCAGCCTGAACATATAAGGGCCAAGAGGATAGGCAGAGTTTTTCAGGATCCTATGAGAGGCACGGCCGGCGACATGTGGATAGAAGAGAATCTGGCCATAGCCGTGCGCAGAGGCAAGAGAAGAGGCCTGAGATGGGGAGTGACGAAAGAGGAGAGAGAACTCTTTAAAGAACTGCTTTCTCCTTTTGACCTGGGGCTTGAAGACAGATTACAGACGAAGGTATCGCTGCTTTCGGGTGGCCAGAGACAGGCGCTGACGCTGCTGATGGCCACCATCCAAAAGCCTGACGTGTTGCTTTTAGATGAGCATACGGCCGCCCTCGACCCAAGGACTGCCTCAAAAGTCCTCTCTATGACAGATGAACTCATAGCGGAACACAACCTCACGGCTATCATGGTGACTCATAATATGAAGGACGCCATAAAATACGGAAACCGTCTCATCATGATGATGAACGGAAAGATAATATACGATGTATGCGGCCGGGAGAAAAAAGATCTGCAAGTATCGGATCTTCTCAAAAAGTTTGAAGTCTCTTCGGGAGAAGAGTTCGCCAGCGACAGGATGCTGCTGGTTTAGAATATATGCTCAACTGACTAAGCTTCTATCTGCTCATGCAGATAGAAGCAGTTTTGTTTTTTGAGATGACGCCATGAGATGATCATGACGACGTGCCTTATAAAAAGTTGATAGTTTGTGTAAAAATTCAAAATATTATTTTTATTAACATATTGTTGATATATATAGAATTCTGTGATAATATCTTACAAAAGAAAGGGGAGGATTCCAATGTGGAATGTAAATGTCAAGAAATTGATATATTAAATTAAGGCATTTTTCTACAAACAGATTATTGCTACGGAGGGTATATGGAAAGAGCAGAAAAGATAAAAAGTTACATAGGGGTAATCGTCAAGAGGCTTCTGATGGTGGCGGGGATTCTGATTGTAGTACTTTTTGTTTTAGAGAACGTTTTTAAAATTGACATTGCTGAAAGCTCTTTTTACTTAGTGATATTCAATATTGTCGCTGCAGGAATTCTATTATTTATATATATGGTTCTTGTATTTCTTTGTAAACAATAAAAACTCGATTGAAAATTCGGCTTTCTCAGGGTAAACTAAGACTGCGGAGGTGAGAATATGAGGGGACTGACGAGACAGACAGACGAGGTTTTGGATATGCTCCACGAAGCAGGGTATAAAGCATATATAGTGGGCGGATGCGTCCGCGATATGCTGATGGGCAAAGAACCTGAGGATTATGATATAACTACCTCTGCCAGACCTGAAGAGATAAAGAAGGTATTCAGCGGCAAGAAGACTATAGATACAGGTATAGCTCACGGAACGGTTACGGTTGTAATAGACGGACGGGCTTTTGAGATTACCACTTTCAGAGTTGAGGCCGGCTACAGCGACGGCCGGCGTCCTGACAGCGTCAGTTTCACCGGTAATCTAAGAGAAGATGCGGCAAGGCGAGATTTTACCATGAATTCTATCGCCTTTAACAGAGAGGAAGGTATAATAGATTATTTTGGAGGCGCGGCGGACATAAAAGCCGGCGTAATAAGATGCGTCGGAGACCCGAAAGCAAGATTCAGAGAAGACGGACTGAGAATAATCAGAGCAGTCAGGTTTTCATCCGTCATAGGTTTTGATATAGAAGAGGAGACTCGCAATGCGGCCCTCGAGTGCAGAGCGAGTCTTAAAAATATCAGCGAAGAGAGAATCAGAGAGGAACTGATAAAATTTCTCTGCGGCAAAGATGTGAGGAGACAGCTGACAGCAAATATAGATATTTTAGGAGAAGTGATACCGGAGCTGCTTCCCATAAGAGGATTTGATCAGAAGAACGACCATCACATATATGATGTGCTGGAACATACTGCGGCGGTGGTGGAAGCTGTGGAAGCTCAGCCCCGGCTCAGGCTGGCGGCGCTTTTTCACGACATAGGAAAGCCCCGGCGCTTTTCTGAGGATGAAGAAGGCACGGGACACTTCTTCGGACATGCCCGGACAGGAGCAGAAATAGCGGAAGAAATAATGAGCCGCCTGAAGTTTGACAGCAGGAGCAAATCCGACGTAGTAACTCTGGTCCGCAGCCACAGCCGCAAGATAGAGGCCTCGCCCGGGGCTGTTAAGAGAGCCATGAACAGGCTGACTCCGGAGATATTCTTTGATCTCCTGAAACTTCAAAGAGCCGATAATGCGGCTTTAAATCCGCATCTGTCGCAGAGGGCGAAGCATTATGATAAGTTAAAGGCCATGGCAGATGATATCATCAGAGACGATCAGTGCTTCTCTTTAAAGAATCTGAAAGTAAACGGCAGAGACCTGCTCGGGCTGGGCGTGCCCCGGGGGCCTGCAATAGGCCGTATCCTTGAAATCTTGCTGGAGCAAGTAATAGACGGCGAAATTCCTAATGAGAAAAGGGCTCTTCTTGAGAGAAGCCGCCTGATATGTGACGCAAACGCCGACTTTATCTGAAAGACGATAAGAAGCCGTCTATACATGGAGTTTCGGTTAAAACCGGCGGCCGGGCCACAGTGGGAGCCATGTATATACGGCTTTGCTCATTAAAAATGAAAAGAAAACGTGCAAATTCAAAAAACTATTGATTTTTCAAGGATTTAACTATATAATATAAAAGCATGTTTATACGTGAAGGGAGCAGGATGGGAATCCGTCCGTAAGCCCCGAAACTAAATAAGTTTTAGTATATCGAAAAAGATTCTTCTTTGGCGGTCCGCAAGACGCAAAAAAGACGAATCCAAGTAGACAAAGCCGAAAAAATTTGATTCTCATGATGGACTCAAATTCAGTAGGTGGAAAGGAAAAGAAATGAAATCATTCATCGCTAAACCTGCGGAAGTTGAACGTAAATGGTACGTTGTAGACGCAGAAGGCAAGACCCTCGGAAGAATGGCTTCCGAAGTTGCTTCTATCTTAAGAGGCAAGAAGAAACCTATTTACACTCCACACGTTGACTGCGGAGACTATGTCATCGTTATCAACGCCGAGAAGGTGGAAGTGACAGGTAAAAAGAGAAAAGAAAAGATCTATAAGAGACATACCGGTTATCCGGGCGGCCTGAGAGAGACTACTTTCGAAAAATTGCAGGCCGCTAAGCCGGAAGAAATCATCAAACATGCCGTAAAAGGTATGCTTCCTGATGGAAAGCTCGGAAGACAGATGCTCAAGAAGTTAAAGGTTTATGCAGGCCCTGAACATGCTCATGCTGCGCAGAAACCGGAAACTTGGAACTTTTAGGAAGGGGGATTAGACAATGGCAAAGATTCAATATCAAGGAACAGGCAGAAGAAAAAGTTCGGTTGCTAGAGTCAGACTGATTCCCGGAACCGGAAAGATCACCGTCAACAAGAGAGATCTGGAGAATTACTTCGGAACAGAGATCGTTAAGAGAGAGGTAAAGAGACCTTTCGAGATCGCCGGATGCGAAGGCAAATACGATGTAATTGCCACCGTATACGGAGGCGGATTCACAGGTCAGGCAGGCGCCCTCAGACATGGTATTGCAAGAGCGCTGTGCGTTGCCGACAAAGAGAACTACAGAGCTCCTCTGAAGGCAGCAGGCTTTTTGACAAGAGACCCGAGAATGAAAGAAAGAAAGAAATACGGCTTAAAGAAAGCAAGAAGAGCCAGCCAGTTCTCAAAGAGATAATATTAAAGACTATGGAAAGGGGCTGTCGCACAACTGATTTATTCAATCAGTTGTGCGACAGCCCCATAG
>OLQT01000025.1_pt1 | contig 130131 bp, 148 predicted proteins | sample 1672651 | NCBI WGS metagenome assembly OLQT01 (sample SAMEA3136709, study PRJEB25190) | human gut metagenome | biome: human gut; feature: human-associated habitat; material: faeces | place: Austria | collected 2013 | reverse complement strand
CGAATTCATAGTCATTGCGGTTATGAATCGCCAAATCAATATGAGAATAATTATTATTCAAAGCATTAAAATTTAAAATTTATCTATTTTAGGAGTCCTTTTTCTTGACATAGTACCAGTAGACTACTTTACCTTTAGAGAACAGCGTGTACTTCTTCAGCTATTATTCGATGATTATCCACGTTATGTTTCGTTCTTTTCCAAGATTGATCCAGTACATATGATTGGTTATCGACGTAGAAAAGTTTCAAATGGAATGTTTTTGATGACTGTTCGCAATGAACAACGTCGTAGAGCAAGACGTTATAGAAAGAACACTAGAAAGAGAATCCGCCGTGCTGTCAATAAAAAACGACACAAAAATAAACGAGGGTAGGGGTAAAGGCTCTGGAGCCTCCTACCTTCCGTGGATCCAGACAAGAGAAATCAGCAGTGTGGGGACTTGCTCTAACCCAAAGGACTGGAAAACAGGACGCACTGTTGAGCTTCTCTCACAGGGAGAAGCCTATTACTGGCATATCCTGAGATGGAATGATGAAATCGAGGATATTCGTGAACAGTATCCTTTAGACCTTGAAACGACATTGGAAATCTGTGACGACTATAACGTGAAACATCCACGAAACCGTCATACGTATATGACATCCGATTTCTACGTTACATACAAGGATGGCAAAGAAAAAGTGTTCAGTGTGAAACCATCAAGAAATGTGTTGAAAAAAAAGCGTACCAAGGAAAAGCTCGCTGTCGAAAAGGTCTACTGGGAAAAATTCAGACATGTACCGTTTGAAATCGTCTACAAGGATGAAATGAATATTGTTTTAGCAGAGAATATACGTATGGTATGTATGTTCTACGATTTATCCAGTGTATTTGATGAAATGTCCATGCTGAAACATTATATTGCAACAAAAAAAATCCAAGTTGATATGGAATCAGAACCGCTTGATTTCCAGTATTTGCTTGAGATTTACAGGGATGTATTACCCGAAGTGAAAGGAGGCAGCTTAGTATGCTCACAACATTAAACCTGAAAGTAGGTTCCATTCTTCATGATATGGAACAAAACATTGATCATAGAGTAATCTACATGAATAAAGATTACTTTGTTACGATTCTCATCAATGGAATTAAAGAGAAAACTGAAATCAACGAATGGCATATTCAAACACTTCAGCATTTTGTCAATAAGAAACAAATTGCTGTTAGAGAACCCAAGTTTGATAAAGTATTTGACTTTGAATCATTACCAGAGAAAACAAAGGAAATCTATCTACGCAACAAAGATATTGTTGAAACAGTCGGAGATATCTACGGACCGTGCTACTTTTGCTTAGGAACCAGAAAGCCTAAACCGTGTTTTCAGGAACTTGCTGATAAATACAACATCTCTAAAAAGACTGTATTCTATGTAATCAAACAATATCTGACAAACGGCCTTGATCCATTCGCTTTACTTCCACAAATTGGAAAGAAAAGTAAAGCCAATATGCATTATTCTACAAAAACAGGTCGTCCACCTATGTTTGAACAGGGTATCCCTCTAACTGATGAACTGCGTGAAATCTTTGATGACTGCTGTAAACACTATTTATCTGGTAGAGAAAAGTCTTATGCAACGACTTATGACTGGATGCTCACAAAATATTTTACAGCTCGTGTAGAAACACAGACTAGTGATGGTGTAGTAGTACAGAATAAGCTGCTGCCAATCGACCAGCGACCTACTAAAAGCCAAATGGAGAACTATATTGTTACTCATACATCAGCTAAAGCACGCCGTGTATGCAAAACATCCAAACGAGAATACAGAAACGATGAGCGTATGCTTGTTTCAGACAATCTTCTTAATGTGCATGGTCCTGGAGATTTGTTCGAAATGGATGAAGTTGAAATGGATGTATCCATTGTCAGTGAAGTTGATCCAACAAAGGTAATCGGGCGTCCAATCGTGCATGCAATGGTTGATGTCTATTCACGAATGATTACGGCAGTATCTGTTTCTTTGGAGAATAACTCAGTACTTGGCTTCACAAATTGTCTTTTGAACCTTGGTGAAGACAATAAACAGCTTTGCAGGCGTTACGGCTTGGAGCTAAAAGATGGCTTATGGGACATCAATGTTTTGCCAAACCGACTTCGCAGTGACCGTGGTTCTGAATATCGTTCCAAAGAGGTCAAACGTATCTGCAACGAGTTGAACATCACTCTGGAGCTAGTGCCACCAGCTATGGGGTCACTGAAAGGACAGGTAGAACAGCTCTTCCACCAGTATCATTCAGTGCAGAATGATTTACTTGAAGGAAAAGGCTTGATTACCAAACGATATGACTCAAACCACCATAGGCATGCGGTCCTTACATTGGATGATATCTGGGTATTCGTAATCAATCAGACAATTGCTCACAACATGATGACAATGAGCCAGTATCCAATGACAAAGGATATGTTAGAGAAATCGGTGCATCCCATTCCATTAGAGTTATGGGACTACGGTTGCACTAAATATGGTGCTCCAAGACCAATTGTCAACCTTGACCAGTTTGAGTATTCAATTCGTAAAGAAGTACGTGCTCGTATAACCCGTAAAGGTATTGAATGGAATGGTTTGTATTACATTGCAAATGATCCTTGGCTTGCAGAACAAATCACCAAGACTAGAAGAAGTTCGGTGCCTTTGAAATGTCGTCTTGATGAAAGAAATATAGGTTCTTTATGGTACATTGCAGACAATCGCCTTGTAAAAGCAACCTTGAATGAGAATCGAGCAGGAAACTATGAATTCAACGGTATGTCACTTCGCAACTACGAAGAATACAAGACCAAGAAAAAAGAGCTTGTAATGGAGAAAGCTCAGGAAGACCAAGAGATTCGCTGTGCAAGACGTATGGGAATGCAGGCAACCTTGGATGATGCTGTTAGAGTTGCAAATCATACGGCACCAAATGATGATAAGACCAAAAATATCCGTCATAACCGTAAAGAAGAAAGCATCCTTGTATTAGAGGCAAACTCAATTGGAGCACGTTTGAACACAGATGATGCACCATCTCTGATTCCTTTGAAAAATGAGGAACCAGAACCTGAAGCCTTGTCAGAGCCTGAATCAAATGAAGAAACTGGAAGTATGACCTTTGAAGAAGCCCTTCAAAAGATTAAACAAAAAATGTAGGAGGTACAGTTATGAGAGAACTGAACTGGGTCTACTACTACTCAAATGTAGAGAAAGACCAAAATCAATATACCCATGAAGAATGTACTCGTGTAGGTCCTGTTGATGCTAAATATGTAAAATCATCCAATAGGGACTTCAACAATAACCCGTTCATTGAAGCACTTCCAAGACCAAGAGATGGAAACGTCCTTTTGAACGCATATACAGTACCTATTCCAAGTTTGGATGCTGACGATTTGAGCAAGATGTCTGTGAATGAGCAAAAAGCAACTGTAGTTAGCTTGAAAAATCTAAGACTGCCTTTATCGTTCCAAAAACAGCTTGAATTCATCAACTACGATGTAATCGTTAGCTCCTATATGCTTCGCAAATCCTATGTCTGGGACACAAATGCTATTGGCGAGTCAACTGACAAGAAACTCATCAAAATGAAGGGCAAAATCGAAGATAGTGCCCCATCTGGGTTTGCCTTGCTAGGCTATTCAGGATGCGGCAAATCATCTTCGTTGAAGCAGTTGTTCGATAACATCCCGCAGGTAATCATGCACCATCCAGATCCTGGAACTTCGATTCCACAGATTACATATCTGGTGGTAAGTTGTATGCCAAACAGCAACTTTTCAACCTTGTATAGACAGATTGGAGAAGCCATTGATAATGCTTTAGGAAACCCCGAACCTATCTATGAAGTCATGATTAACAAGAAGTGCAAAAGCCTTGCAGACAAGCAATTAAAAGTCTGCCAGCTTATCGAAATGTTCTCGATTGGAACCATCGTTATGGACGAAATCCAACTTATCGACTTCAACTCCAATAGAGAAAACAGCTATGAAGGTCTGTTAGGCATCGTCAACAAGACAAAGGTAGCCTTGAGCGTAGTTGGAACAGATGAAGCCTACAAGAAGCTGTTTACAATGCTTAGAAATGCACGTAGAGCAGGTGACTTCATTGACGCTTCTGCATATACGACTGACAAGGATTATTTCAACATGCTGGTGAATATGCTTTTGACTTGGCAATGGCTGGATACACCGATTCAATGGTCTAAGGAACTTTCAGACACTTTGTATGAGTGCTCAGGTGGTATCATTAACATGCTGATTTGGTTGTACAAATGGATCATGCTAGAATACATTGACAGCAAGTCCAAAGGGAAGATTGAGACCATCGACAAGAAGTTCATTGTGCGTGTTAACAACAAGCATTTCAAACAGTTGAAAGGTGCTATCGACATTGTTAATCAGGCAAGAACTGAAGAACTTGAAGATTAACGTATTCTTACGATTGCTGAGGAAGAGAAGAACAAATATCAAATGCCTGAATCTAACATCAGCAACATGGTTTATGAGAGCAAGATGATGACAAGGGTCATCGACTTGGTACGTGAAATCTATGTAGAGTTTGACTCTGACTCAATCGGCAGAGCAACTCGAATGGTTTTAGAAGAAGATGTCAATCATCGTCTGAAACCACATGAAGTAGCTAAACAGGTGATTGCCATTCTAAATGAGGAGCCTGTAAAGCCAAAGAGAAAGGCTACAAGAAGAACTCCTGCATCGAAGAACATCTGTGATTACATTACAGATGATAACTAACAAAGAGACTTTGTGTTTCTTTGTTTTTTTATGCTCACCGAGGCATAAGAACCTTTTACTTTGGCATAGGGAATACACAATACTTTTCTATAAGAACTAATGCTATATAAACTTATATAAGGCAAACTATGTCAAGTAAAATAAATTAACCTAAGTCGAATTATATAAGATATACTTTATAAGAAGACTTATATACTTATAAAAGACTAAACATTATCTTAGGTGATGCTTAGTTTACTTAAGTAAAAACACGAAAGTTTCTTATAAGTGATGCTTAGTTTTACTTAGGTGATGCTTAGTTTCTCTGTTTCAAGATAATTTCATCAAAATCAAAGTTCTTTTAGTACGTACTTCGCATAATATCTCTTATGTTATATTCATAGAATTGAAAATTGAGCAGATTTTTAAATAAATCTGCTTGTTTTTACGTTTTAAGATATTTAGAAATTCAAAAATATGTTGATATTGAAATGGAAACCATCATTATGAGTTTTATATCACTATTATTTGAACAAATACATATAGTTATACAATTTTTGATGTTTCACGACAAATTATAGAGTCTTATTAATTTCCATAATATCGCTTCCTCTGATTTGAATCAAGACGTACAGTTGTCCATCTTTTTGATTTTCACGGCAAATCACAGAGTCCACTAATCACGTGTTCTAACGTAATATAAAGATCCTAATGCGACTTCTATAATAATATATGGGACAGCCACTAAATAAGCGGAATACGGATGTAGATCATCAGCAGCATACTGCATATCATTGATTTTTAGTTTACCAGATTTGATTTCTTCAATCTTCGTTTTATACATATGAACACGATACGGACAGACTACAGCTAATACAATCATGATTAATATTAGAATGCGTCCTGGTTTTTTAAAAAAACTCATGTGTATCACTCCTAAATATTTTTATTAATATATCACAAACTAATATGTGAAACACTTCACAAATATTTCTTTAATTCTTCTAAACTATTCAACGCATCACGTCTACCTATGTCATAAATTTCTTGTAGATGATTTGGATCCTTTTCAATCATCGCACACGCAATTGGTTTAGAAGGTCGAATCACAAATATCTGTCCTTCCCTTTCAAGCTTATCGATTGTATCTAATGTTTCATTATATACAATATGTCTATTTTCTAAATCGTGTTGTAGATTTGGATATTCCTTAAATGCCTTCTTTATAAGATTTATATATTTCATTGGCTTTTTTCGATAGGTATGATCTCTTGTCAAAACCACAACTGTCTTCTGTGTTCTTTCCAACATCCAATCCACTGGAATCGAATCAGAGACACCACCATCTAATAATTCATATCCATCTAATTTAACAGGCTTTGAAACAATAGGAATCGATGACGATGCACGAATCCACTCAATATCTAGAGCATCTCCATTTTTAATTTCATGATATACAGGTTTTCCTGTACGAATATCTGTACATACAACGGTAAAACGCAATGGATTCTCTTTAAATACCTTTGTATCAAACGGATCCAATATCGTAGGCACGACCCCATACGCAAACTCTTTATTATAAAGATCTCCCGTTTTAATAAAACTCCTTAATCCTGAATATCTTGGATCTCTACAAAAACGCTTGTTGTAGCGCAAAGCTCTTCCAATCTGTTTAGATTTGATGTTGCAGCCAAAGGCAGCACCTGCAGAAACTCCAACAACCTGGTTAAAATCAATGTGATTTTCCATAAATACATCGATTACACCACTAGTATACATACCTCGAAAGCCTCCGCCTTCAAGAACTAATCCTTTTTCTTCTAACATATACATCACCACAAAGATTATAAACAATGTGAACCAAAAAGAAAAGGACTTATTCAAGTCCAATCTTAAATGTGTTTGATTTTCCAAATGCTTTCGAATTCATATGAACCACAAAAGGCTTGGTACTCTTATCCGTAAAATCAGGAGCTGCCTTTTCAAAATGGAATTCAATTTCTGTATTTACAGTTTGTTTTTTATCCAAGAAATACAATACATACCCAGTTACATCCGCTTTAAAACTTTGTGTTTTAGGTGCCATACCATTCGTTGTAAAATCATGACTTTTGATTTCATCCATATTTGCGAAATCATACTTGTTACTAAGATCGACACCTTCTAAAGTAGCACTCGGCGTTAAATATGGAACAATGATACGAGAATCCGTTTTATTCTTATAAGTAATCTTAATATTTTTTAATACTGTTTCCCCATTCTCATATACATAACTTGCCTTAGATGCATCCACACCAATCTGAAGTGTATCATCCTCAAAGAAAGTATATTTTGTATCCTTTGAATCCTTTACATTCTTATCACTAGCCTTGCGAATATCAAAGGCTTTAAAAGGCAAGAACTGTTTCTTGTTGTTAAAAGAAAGACCCAAGTTTTTTTGATCATTGTTTGGAAAACCAATATATCCATAAATATACGTGTTTTGTCCCTTATTGATGATATAAGAAGGCGTAGACTGATATTTATCAATGACACTAATATCTTTTTCATTGTCATCTGTTACGGTATAAATTAAATTCTTTGTGTCATACGGCTTTTTACCCTTATTTTCAACACTTGCCAAATAATAGTAGTACGTCGAATTATCTGTATCATTTGTGATGGTTAAAACATCCAACAATTGACAAGAAACATTCTTTTTTAATTCCACATTGTTTTCTGGTTTAGAACAACCAAATAAAGATAAAGATAAAACACATACACACAACATAGATACTATTTTTTTCATATTATTCTCCTATGGATTGCAGTTTTTACAAGGCGAATACCCCTGAGCGATTAGTACATCTCTAGACTCACTTGACTCCAACTTATTTATATCATTCATCAAACGAATGCTTGCACAAGTAGGCTTATGAAACTTATGTGTTTTTACATTTAAAACATAAGTAGAAGTATCCTCTGTAACTTTATATTCCTTTATAATATTGTCATTTGAACGACTTGAATCGCCCGTTTTATAATCAATTGTGATACCTGGCTGCACGTTATAACAAAATACATTAAACGATACACCTTGTCCTTTATCTTCTACAGAATACGCCTCAATCTGTACACCATCCGCAATCAAATTATCACCATCATAAATAGGTGTAACCCGATATAAAACATGATGATTTGTCTTTTTTAAGTAGTCAGATACTTCATTTTCAAACGGAAGCATACCCTCTACATTTAAATAGCGTGTACCCGTCATTAAGTTTTTACGATTCGCATTCTCACCCGTTAATTGATATCCAATCAAATGACAACGATTATATAAATACTTCCCATCAATTCCCTTATAACGCACTGTATGCCACCCTGCAGGCTTTACAGAACCAATACTTTCTCGCTTTTTTGTCGGCATTAGATCCTTCGACACATTCGCATACGCAACCTGTGGCCGATCTAAAAAATCTAGATTCGAGTACGATTCAAAACTCTTTGTATTCATATCCTTCGAACTGAATACAGGCTCATTATCATGTATCTCTACATAAGGATTGCCACTATATTCAGGTATCTCATCAATCTCATAAGCCGATATAGGCGTGATCAATGTCGATAGAACAATGAACATGGATATAATAAATTTTCTCATACGATTCCTCACATATTTGACATATATAATGTCAATATAACTTATATACTAAAACCATGAAAGGAGTGAGTGATAAAAAACATAGTACTTCATTATCGTTCGAGTCAAAAAATATAATAAACCCCTTATGTGCTATGTTTTTAGATGTCTTATGACATCTTTTTTATATCTCTAATTTCTTAAATACAGCCTCACGAGCCATTTTTTCAAACTTATCTTCCAATGGCTTTAAATCACTATATTTAAAATCCGGATTTCTTTTTTGTAGTGCTTTTGAAATCACAAAATCAGCCACCTCAGGATTTTTTGGAAGTAAAGGACCATGCAAATAGGTACCTAGAATCTTTCCATCATAGAATCCTTCATAACCTGCATTAAAGCTGTTACCACAACCCTTCACAACCTTTCCTAAAGGATGCGTTACATTTAATGTTTGACCCCCATGATTTTCAAAACCAACGATACGCGTTTTTAAACCATCTAAATTTGCATCAATCACAACATTTCCAATACAACGACTACCAGCTTTTCCCGTATCCGTATAATAATCATAGAACTGTAAACCAGAAATCTTCTCATTGTTGGCCGCAATATAATATTGACCAAACAATTGATAACCACCACAAATCAAAAGCACAAAGGTCTTTTCATCTATGGCCTTCGTTATATTTTCTTTACGAGATAATAAATCTGGAATTAAACTAATTTGTTCCTTATCTGCACCACCACCTAAGAAAATCAAATCATATTCACTTAAATCTTTTTCTTCACCAATACCACAAGTATCGAGTACAAAAGGAATACCACGATCTAAACAACGCTTCTTTAGAACCATCATATTTCCCTTATCACCATAAAGATCCATGATATCATGATACATCCAAACTACTTTCATAGACCCATCTCCTTCTTGATCGCATTACGCGTAGGAAGTAATGCTGTATATGTTGCAATCGCATATGTCGTACGCTTTGTAGCTAATGCGGCTTTTACGGCAATGTCCAAAGTATCGACGACACTTAAAGGACCTTTATAGCCACCATAATAGATTCTTAAAGCCATATCATTTGCACGAAGACCCGTACAAATAATTTCCTTTGTGCTATCCTTCATAATCTTTTCAAAGAAAGTATCATAGATCCAACTCACATCCGTACCATCCTGTTCACGATCATTCAATACGATCACAATTGTCTTATCCGAATCATCTTTTTCAATGACCTTCATAACTTCGTTGGCACCCGTAGGATTTTTAACCAAGTTTAAAATACAAGTCTGTTCCTTTGATGTGAATGTTTCATTTCTTCCCGCAGGCTGAGGTGCATGACTAAATACAGACTTAACACAATCTTGTGAAATACCATAATTTTTTGCGACATTCAATACAACGGCACAATTATACATGGAATACATTCCTTCATATGGAGATTTATAATGTATTCCATCACTCGAAAATGTTTCTTTATCCAAATCAATATCTTTTAAACAAATGTCCATTTCCGGCGTTTGAAAATCACACTTTGAACAATGAAATTTACCAATATGCGAATATTGATAATAACTGTATTCAAGTCTTGCCCCACACTTAGGACAAAATTTTCCTTCACTTGCCTCTTTTGTCGTTTTAACCGAATACTTGTTCTCATCCATTCCAAAATAAGAGAATGAAGCGTTTTTCGCTACTAAATTGAGTCGTACGACATTGGGATCATTCGCATTTAAAATCAATCGCCCCCTATATGCAGGCAATACCTTTTCAATTGAATCAATCAACTGTTCCATTTCACGAGCACGATCTAATTGATCACGAAAGAAATTATTGACTACAAAATCTGTAACCGGAATAAATGGAAGAATATGTCTCACATTTAATTCATCACATTCTAGCACAACCGCATTAGCTTTGATTTCACCATTTAGTTTTGCGTGAGTCAACAACGTAGTGACAATACCTGCCTTTAAGTTATCTCCCTTACGATTGGAAATCACGTTATATCCAGCCTTTTCAAACAAGTCTGTAATCATATTGGCCGTACTCGTTTTTCCATTTGTACCTGTAACCAAAATGACAGGACCATTAAATTTTAATTTCGATAATATATTCGCATCGACTTTACAGCCAATCGACCCAGGCATCGATCCACCCCTACCAATTAGGTGTAGCCCCCAGGCACTAAGCTTTGTAGATAATATAGATAAAGTTTTCATAACTACTCCTTTTCCATACTCCCTTATTATACAACAATTGAAGTTGAATTTAAAAATTGAAACACATATAATATTTATGTTAGGAAAAAACTAACTAGAATAGGTGGAACAAATGAACGAATATTACCAATCTCCTCTTTCACAGAGATATGCATCTAAGGAAATGCAGGCATTATTTTCAAACGACAAAAAATTTACGACATGGAGAAGACTTTGGATTGCTCTTGCGGAGTCAGAAAAAGAACTTGGATTAGACATTACCGAAGAACAAATCGAAGAATTAAAAGCACACGCTTTAGATATCAACTACGATGTCGCAAAAGCCAGAGAAAAAGAAGTACGTCATGATGTTATGTCACACGTATATGCGTATGGAGTACAATGTCCAAAAGCTAAGGGAATCATTCACTTAGGAGCAACTAGCTGCTACGTTGGTGACAATACAGATTTAATTATCATGCACGAAGCTTTAGAGCTTGTACAAAAGAAAATCGTCAATGTATTAGAAAAATTAGAAGAATTCGCATTAAAATACAAAGACATGCCATGTCTTGCGTTTACTCACTTCCAACCAGCTCAGCCAACAACTGTAGGTAAAAGAGCTAGCTTGTGGGCACAAGACTTATATATGGACTACATTGAAATCCAGCATTTATTAGACAATAAAAAATTATTAGGATGCAAAGGTACAACAGGTACACAGGCAAGCTTTATGGAATTGTTTGAAGGAGATACAGACAAAGTTAAAGCTTTAGATAAAAAGATCTGTGAAAAATTAGGTTACGACCAATATTTCGCAGTCAGCGGACAAACATACACTCGTAAATACGATACACAAGTATTACAAGTTTTAGTTCAAATTGCACAAAGTGCACACAAATTCAGTAATGATATTCGTTTATTACAACATATGAAAGAAATCGAAGAACCATTTGAAAAATCACAAATCGGTTCTAGCGCAATGGCCTACAAACGTAACCCAATGCGTTCTGAAAGAATGGCAGCACTAGCTAACTACATCATTGCCGATTCCATCAACCCTGCAATTACGGCAAGTACACAATGGTTTGAAAGAACATTGGATGATTCTGCAAACAAACGTATTTCGATTGCCGAAGCCTTCTTAGCTACGGATGGATTATTAGATCTTTACTTAAATGTAAGCGATGGTTTAGTTGTATATCCAAAAGTTGTAGAAGCTAACTTATTAAAAGAACTACCATTCATGGCTACAGAAAATATTATGATGGACGCTGTTAAAGCCGGTGGAGACCGCCAAGAATTACACGAATTGATTCGTCAACACTCAATGGCAGCTGGTCGTGTTGTTAAAGAAGAAGGTAAACCAAACGATTTAATCGACCGTATTGCACAAGATCCAAAATTTGGCATGACAAAAGAACAAATTCTTTCCATCATGAAACCAGAAAACTTCGTTGGACGTTCTGTTCAACAAACAGAAGAATTCTTTAAAGACTTCATTGATCCAATTCTAGCTAAAGAAAAAGATGCATTAGGAATGCATGCCGCAATTAACGTATAAAAAATGAGAGCTCAAGTTGAGCTCTTTTTTAATACAAATTTGGTATTGGATTCTTTTTATTTTTCTTCATGATCTCTTTATAGTTTGGCATCCAAGTGCATAGTAAATCATAGAATTCCTTTGAATGATTCAAATGATACAAATGCGCTAATTCATGAAGAATGATCGCATCCACAAATTCTAAAGGCATAAATATAAGATTCACATTGAAACAAATCTTATGTTTACTTGGTGTGCAGCTGCCCCATTTACTTTTATAAAAGCCATATTGTAAAGAAATATTCTGTATGTGTAATTGTTCGCAAAAGAATTCAAAACGAAGATCAATATACTTTTTGGCATTCTGCTTCAAAAATAGTTGAATCAACTTTGTATCTGGATACAAATATAAATCATGATCTTCAACATAACACTTTCGTTGATCGATATAATGTAATCTATATTCGTTACCCAATAAAGGAATCTTATCATTTTCTTTTGAAACAGTATACTTAGTTAATTGATTTTGGATCCAAGCATCTTGTTCTTTGACAAAATCATCAATTTCCCTTTTAGAAACATAGAAAGGAGCGCTCACCTGAACGACTCCTTTGACTACACGTATTTTTATTTTTTTACAATTGGACTTACGATGAAGTACATACTCCATTAGGCAATATCTTCTAAGACTTCAGTCGCAATATCACTTACATACGCATCTACTTTTTCTTGTTGTTCCTTAGAATATGCATCATATTCATTAATATCACGAATTAAATCCAACATAGGAAGTGTTCCATATAATTTTGTACAAGTTGAATTACACAATGTTTCCACATCTTCCTTCTTGTAGAATTCAATTCTTTCATGACAATTTGGACATTCCAAATATGCCATATTTTCGATGATACCAAGAACTTTGACTTCCATCTTCTCACACATGTGACAAGCTTTTTCTACAATCATACTTACCATTGGCTGAGGCGTAGATACCATCACAACACCTTGTACTGGAATGGACTGCATAATTGTTAAGGCAACATCTCCAGTTCCAGGAGGCATATCAATCAATAAGACATCCAAATCACCCCAAACAACATCTGTATAGAATTGTTTAACAACCCCACCAATGACGGGACCACGCCAAATCACTGGATCAGATTCAGATTGTACCAAGAAGTTTAAAGACATCACTTTAATACCTTCTTTGGATTCAATTGGAATCAATTGCTGCTTTTCATTTCCATACGCATGCTGGTTTGTCAAAGCTAAAAGTCTAGGAATACTAGGACCTGTAATATCGGCATCCATAATACCTACTTTTAAACCTTTTTTAGCCATTGCCTTAGCCAACATGACTGTAACTGTGGATTTACCAACACCACCTTTACCAGACATTACAGTGATAATATTTTTGATGTGGTTATCTGGATTCGATTGAATTCCACATGTTTCACTGTTCTTACCACATTTTCCTTGAGAAGGACAACCTTCACATGACATATACTATTCCTCCTTTGGCTTTTCTATTTTTTGAAAACAACGATCATATACACTTGTTAAACGCTGATCTTGAATATGTGTATAGATCTGCGTCGTTTGAATGTTTGAATGTCCCAACAACTCCTGCACGATTCTAAGATCCGCATCCCCATCTAAAAGATGTGTCGCAAATGAATGTCTGAAACTGTGTGCTGAGATTTTAGGGTTCAAATTTAGTTCATTCACTTTATTTTTGATCATTAAATGCACATATTGCCGAGTACAACGACGGCCTAAACGATTCACAAAAAAATACGAAACATTCTTTATATCCCAAACACTACGAATGGAATCTAAATAATATTTCATTTGTGAAATACAATACGAAGATATCGGAATCACACGTTCCTTGTCCCCTTTACCTTTGACCTTTAAGATACCTTCCGCCAAATGTACATCATTCAATTTTAACTCACAAAGCTCACTTACACGCAAACCACAAGAATATAATACAACTAATATCGTTTTATTATATTGGTCGATCTGATTGTCTTGAAAAGATGAAAAAACTTTTTTTACCTCATCCACCGACAAATAGACAGGCAGATGTTTAGATGATTTCATCCCATGAATTAATAAAGACACATCTTTGATTTCAGGATGCGCAATCGATATCTGCAAATGAAAAGAATGAATACTCGCAATCATACGATTGACACTCGAGGCAATGTGATCTTCGGCATAGACATCCAAAAAGTCTTCGATATCCAAAACTGAAATGTTTTCGCACAACAAAATATTTCTTTTACCTAAGAAATTTAAATACACCTCAATATCATGAAGATACGATTGTTGCGTTTTCTTTGATTTTCTTTGTAGAACATTCAAATATAAGCGGTAATCTTCAAATGCATCTTTTAATTCCATAAAAGTATTATAACACAAATCAAATGTAAATTGGTTCTAATACCTTCATGTCACAATTTGACTCTTTTATGGCTTCAATCAACACCGATTTAACTTGGTTGTCACGATGATCATATGCGAACTGCAAGTTACGAATACTAAATTGATTCGCATACAAAACTTTAATGATCTCATTTAAACGATTCGGACGATGCGCCATATAAAAGCGCCCATAACTCTTCAATAATCGATTCGCATGGAAGACCAATTGTTCCAAAGTCAAATTTTCTTCCATTCTTCCTAAATGTCGAAAATTCAATTGTTCCGGTAGCTGATTGGCATCCATTTTAAAGTATGGCGGATTGGAAACAATCACATCAAACAAATCATCTTCATACCTTTGTATTGGCTGATTGACAATTTTTACAGGATGCTTGATAAACATATCCGCATTCTTTTGAGCAACCTTACTAGTCTGTTCTAATATTTCAACACCCACAAGTTCTTTGACATTAAACTGATCAAAATAAACGAGTAAAGCCGCATTATTGGTACCAATATCTAAAATGCGCTCCTGCTTTTTTAAATGCACAAATTTAGCTAAAAGTTTTGTATCCGTATTAAAACGAAAATGCTCTTTATCTTGATATAACTTCAAGCTTTCATCCATAAAATAATCTAAAGTTAAACTCAACTGGCATCCTCCTTCTTCAATAAATCACTCGCCTTTATAAAACATTTACTATCCATTTTTTCATTCAGACGATTCAATATAAAATCCGTATTTTCTTGTGGAGCTTCAAATAAATCAATCTGTTCTACAATCTGTTTGGCATCTTTTAAAGACCCAATATGTACACCTATATAGCGATAGCCAATGGGTTCAAAATATTCTTCTAACAATTGCCGGCAAGCCCCAAAAATCATAGGATACGTATTCGCATACTGACTTAAATTCATACTGTGACACACATTATGAAACGCTGTATCTCGTAAAGTTAACGTAACAAGTTTTCCTTTTTGATTTTCTTGCTGCATCTTATGCGTTAGTTCTCGAACGATATTCTCAAGACAACTATTCACTTCATCAATTGAATATAGATCATTGGAATATGTTCTAGAAATCGAAATACTCTTTTGTGTAGTTGAATAACATAAAGTCGCACTCGAATTCCCTCTTGCCTTTTGAATCAAAGAATAAGACGATTTTCCTAGTCTATGAATGATCTTTTGTTCATTCTTTTCATCCGCAAAATCACCAATTGTATAAATACCCATTTCATTTAAAATAGGCACGCTCTTTTTACCAATGCCATTCATTTCATGGATCTTTAAAGGCCATAGTTTTGTTGAAAGCTCCGACTTTCTTAAAACCGTGATTCCTTTTGGCTTACGCATGTCACTCGCCATTTTCGCAAGAAAACGATTGGGCGCAACACCAATCGAACAATTCAAATGACACTTTTCATAAACACCATTTTGAATTTCAAACACAAGATCCAAAGGCCTTTTATAACGCTTAATAATATCCGTTACATCCATGTAACACTCATCTATACTCGCCGGTTCAATTTGATGGGTAAATGTTTTTAAATACGCAAAAAACTGAGCTGACATGGAACGATAATAGCCATAATCACCTTGGATCAATACTAAATCTGGACATAGACGCAAAGCCTCATAAACAGGCATCGCACTATGCACACCATATTTTCTGGCTTCATAGTTTGCAGTTGAAATCACGCCTCGCTTTGAAGTGGAACCTACCGCAACTGGAAACTCTTTTAAATCCGGATTCTTTATTTCTTCACAACTCGCAAAAAAGGCATTTAAATCAATATGTAATATGACTCTAGCCATGAATCTTCACCCATAGATCTTGCATCGATTCTTTTGCTTTTTGACTCGCTTCACCACTCGTCATTATAGCTAATTCTTGAATCGTTTTGTCTTGATCAAGTTCTTGTACACTTGTGATGGTTTCACTTGCGGATGCCTTTTTATTGACCAAATAATGCGTATTGGCATAGACGGCAACACTTGCCAAGTGGGTAATACATAAAACTTGGTAATTTTTGGATAAAGCCTTCATCTTAGCACCCATGGCTAAGGCAACTTTACCACTCACACCCGTGTCAATTTCATCAAAGATGATGGTTTCAATGCCGTTCGTTGCTTGGAACACCACTTTTAATGCCAACATCAATCTTGAAAGTTCTCCTCCAGATGCAGAAGCACTCAAACTTGAAAAATCCTGTCCTGGATTCATAGAAACTAAAAATTCAATGTCATCAATTCCATTGCTTGAAGGTTTCTTTTCCATACAAGAAATCATAAAGCGAGCATTTTCTAACATCAAGTCTTTACAATGTTCCATCACCTTTGATTCGAGTTGAGAAAAGACTTCCTTTCTTTTCAATGACAATGCATTTGCCAATTTCATATACACCGTAAACGATTCTTCTTTTTCTTTCTCTAATTTATCAAACACATCCTGACGATGAATAATTCGATCGATCTTATCTGTGATACTCTTTTTAGACTCCATTAAACTCGTATATGAACCACCATATTTACGATATAATTTCTTGATCAAATATTGACGACTTTGTAGACTATCCAAATCTAAAGAATCATTAGAATGTGTATCACGCATATGCTTTAATTCTTCATCCACACTTTGCAAAGAATAATATAAATTTTTGAATGATTCTTCATAGTCATTTAAGATGGGTGATTTTGAAGCTTGTTTATATAAAGTATATAAAGAATCTAACGCTCCATTTTCTTTATCAATTTCATATAGACAAGACGAAATATCCTCTGAATTTTTATACCAGCTGGTTGCCTCGTGAATCTGATCATTTAATGCATCCAATTCATCTTCTTGGATGTTCGCATTCTCAATTTCATCCAACTGTGCCGTTAAAAATTCCAATTCGGCATCCGAAAATTCTTCGTTTTTTAATGTTTCTAATTCATGTAAGACATTTGAATACTTCACATACGCTTCCTTTACAGAAGCTTTTAAATCCATAGTCTTCGCATAACTATCCAACAATTCCATTTGAACAGATGTGTCCATTAAACGATACGTATCCATTTGCGAATGAATATCGACCAATAGATTGACAATCTTACGCACAAAAGATAGTGTAGTGATCTGTTGATTGATGCGTACGGTACTCTTATTATTATTTAAAATAGTACGCGAAATAATCACTTGATCATCAACTTCAAAGCCATTCTCTTCTAAGATCGCATTGACTCTATCATTCGATGTTAAAACCATCGATAAGATTGCCTTATCTTTTCCATTACGAATCACATTCGATTTAATTCGATTCCCACTCAAATAGCCAATCGCATCAATTAATAATGATTTACCAGCACCTGTTTCTCCGGTAATCACACTCATTCCATCTGTAAAGTCAATGATACAAGATTTGAATAATACATAATCTTTTACTGACAATTGTTCAATCACAAAACCACCTCAAGTCTACTTACTATTTTAACTTAAATCTAAAGGAAAATAAACGATTATAATCCATGTGAACGAGAAAACAAAAAAATAAGAATATCTTCACATTAAGATATTCTTAAATCTTTGGCATACACCATATATTCCTGATTGCCACTTCTTCCTTCTAGAATGCTTGGCATCGCTTCAACGCTTCTATAATATTGAAATAGAAAAGATTTTACATCTTCAACAATCTGTAAGGCAAGCTTAGAATTCTTTAGAACGCCATGCTTATTCAAAGCAGTAGGACCACACTCAAATTGTGGTTTTACAAGTATCGCAATATGACGAATGGATAAAACACGTAATACATGTTCCAATATGGTCTTACAAGATATAAAACTAACATCCATGCACATAAAATCAATCGATTCATCAAACCATTCTGGTACAATTTCACGAGCGTTGTGCCCTTCCATTTTGATTACACGACAATCTTGATCTAATTCTTTGGCAAGTTGAAGATGACCTACATCTAAGGCATATACTTTTTTAGCTCCATATCGAAGACATACATCCGTAAATCCACCTGTACTCGCACCAATATCTAATACAACCTGATTTTGAATATTCACATTGTACGTATCTAAACAACCCTTTAGTTTAAAGGCACCACGAGAAACAAATTCATCCTCAGTATGTGTTACGACAATATCATCTTCACCGCCAACTAAAAAACTAACCTTTGTGATGACTTTTCCATTGACACTGATTTTACCTTCTTTAATCATATCCTGTGCTTTTGCACGAGACGATATCTGATTGAGTAAAGCTTTATCTAAACGAATCTTATCCATGTTTTTCTAATTCCTCAAATAAACATTCTGTGCTAATACCTTCTTGAATACGTAAAGATCGAATCGAACCATGACATACATAGTGATCGCCAATACCTAATACATGAATTTTTTCATCCAATGTATTCATATATTCTAAAATAGCACTCGATAAGCCGCCCTTCTTAATATCCGTTTCATAAACCGTAATAGGAAGATTTAATTTTAATAAATCTTTCATCATAACTTCATCGATTGGTTTAAAGAAACGTGCATTGACAACAAGTAAGCCAATCTGATTTTCTCTTGCCTTATTGATCACATGATCCACATCCGGTCCATATGTGATCACAATTTGCGTTGGTGTTCCAACCACAAATTTTTCCCAAGTACCAATTGGAATCAATGAATACGACTTGTTTTTTGCGTATCTCACATTTCCTCTAGGATAACGTACACAAAATGGTTTCTTAGAGGCAAAGGCCGTATAAATCATATTCTGTGCTTCTTTGGCATCTTTTGGCTGAGATAAGACAAGATTTGGAATACTTCTAAGCATCGCAATATCAAACACACCTTGATGTGTTTCACCATCATCTCCAACCAAGCCACAACGATCAATTCCAAGCACAATAGGAACATTCATTCTTGCCATGTCGTGGTTGACTTGATCATAAGCTCTTTGAAGGAAAGACGAATAAATACTCACAAATGGTTTTAGTCCACCTAAAGCCATAGCACAAGCCATTGTCACGGCATGCTGCTCCGCTATTCCACAATCAAAAAAACGATCTGGATAACGTTTTTGAAATTCTAATAATTTACTACCCTGCGCCATAGCGGGTGTGATTGCGACAATACTCTTATCTTTTTCCGCCAGATCCATAACCGTATTTGAGATCACTTGTGACCAGGAAATTTCATTAGGTGGAAGTAAACTCAAAGATTTTCCTGTTACGACATCAAACGGACTGACTCCATGCCACTTACCTACTTTATCTTGTTCCGCAAATTTATAGCCTTTTCCTTTTTGCGTTAGGACATGTACAACAATGGGGCCATCATGTTCTTTGGCAGCCTGAAAAACTTTGATCAAGCTAGCAATATCATGGCCGTCGACAGGTCCCATATAATCTAAGTTAAACTCTTTAAATAATGGAGCATCGATCACTTCATCTTTGATCTTATCACGGAAATGTGACAATGTATTCAATACGTTAGTTCCTAATTTATTGGATTTTAAGTTGTTTTTTACATCATGTTTTAAATCGATATATAAGTGAGAAGCACGAATATCTGTAATTCGTTTTTCAACACCACTGTAATTTTTAGAAATCGACATATTATTATCATTAAAGATGATGACCATCTTCTTCTGTTTAGAACCAATATCATTTAAAGCCTCTAGTGCCATACCACCCGTTAATGAGCCGTCTCCAATTACGGCAATAACTTGATAATCATCATGCATTAAATCACGTGCAATCGCATAGCCCAATGCGGCAGATAAAGAAGTAGAAGAGTGTCCTGCTTCCCAACAGTCATACTTACTTTCACTTCGCTTTTGATATCCTGAAAGCCCACCCTTTTTACGTAATGTCGCAAATTGAGTGGATCTTCCTGTTAATATTTTATGCGTGTAACATTGGTGACCTACATCAAAAATCATTTTATCTTTTGGTGAATCAAAGACATAGTGCATCGCAACTGTGACTTCGACAATCCCAAGATTACTCGATAAATGTCCGCCTGTTTTCGAAATCGACTCGATTAAAAAGGTTCGAATATCGCTGCACAATTGTGTAAGCTCATCAATTGACATATCTTTGATTTGACTAGGTGACTCAATGTCATACACTTGACTAATCTTTCTCATTTTATAACCCTCGTTAAAAAAACTAGTCCGCTAAAGACTAGTTTTAGCTATTATTAATATACCCCTTTTTTCAAAGAAATTCCATATATTAATATGTACGCTTTAATAAAGTATCCAATACTTTTGTCAGCGAAGTCACATCACAACTCACAAAACCTAGTTCTTTACGAATTGTTTCATCATAGCTAGCAACCATATCTTTAGCACCTTGAAGCCCTAATAAAGATACAGCTGTGACTTTATGATTATCTTCATCACTCAATGACTTTCCAACGACTTCTTCACTACCCGTAACATCCAAAATATCATCCTGCATCTGGAATTCAAGACCTAACACAAGACCAATCTTACGGAAGTGTTCCACATCATTGAATTTATTTGCTAAGATACATCCACAAACCAATGGTAATGTTAATAATTTGCTAGTCTTGTAGTGATCAATTTCCTGTAAAAGTGCAAGTGTTGGGTTTGGATCATTTTCAGACTGTAAATCTAAAGTTTGTCCATAAATCATACCATCAATCCCGGCATACCAAGAAAGAGCCTTTACTAAAGCTACTTTTTGTTCAGCACTACATTCACTATCCAATGCAACTTCAAATGCCTTCGTCAATAGTCCATCGCCAGCAAGAATGGCAGTTGCCTCATCATAAGCTTTATGACAACTTGGTTTACCTCGACGTAAATCATCATTATCCATAGCTGGAAGATCATCATGAACCAATGAATATGTATGAATCATTTCAATGGCACAAGCACATGGATACCCAACTCTTGCATCCATTCCATAGCCTTCTAGTACGGAAAACAACAAAGTAGGACGTACACGCTTACCACCATTCATCAATGAATAGGCCATCGCATCTTTTGTACGACTATCATCATTTTCATGTACTCGCATCAATAAATAATCTTCAAATTCTTTATTCACCATCATCTTGATTCACCTCCATCAACTGATCCATTTTTGTTTCAAATTTTTTTAATTGTTTTTCGCATTGCGCACTCAATTTCAAGCCTTCCTCAAATAATGACATGGCCTCTTCAAGCTCCAAATCATTATTATTTAACAAAGCCACGATTTCATCCAATCGTTTCATCGCCTCTTGAAATTTCATTTGTTTAGCGGCCATTTTATTCCTCCTTAGTGGATACAACACATGAAGTGATCACACCATCATTTACTCTTGTCACCATTATATCATCCCTTGTGATATCTTTGACATGCTTAATAACTTTATCTTCAATCTTTGAGATACTATAACCACGAGAAAGTACCTTTAAAGGTGAATAGGCATCCAATAAAGCACAATTTTTTTGTAAAGAATGTCTAGAATTTTGTAATAAAACTTGCATATTCGATCTTAGTTTTTCAGGCACCATAGAAAGTTTATTTTCTTGTACCTTTACTATATTCATCATACGCAAATGCATCTGTTGTGTATAATTCTTGATGACATTTTTCTTTTGCAGCTCTAGCTCTAGTGCATGTTCAATTTGTGTATTGTAGCCATCTAGTTTTAATTGTTTTTCTATAATAAAAGATTTTGGATCCTTTAAATACGGATGATTCTTATACGAATCCAGTTTTAACTTGTTGTGATTTAAAATCATAGACATGTTTTGCCTCAACAATTCTCTATCTTTCAAAATTTGAGTCATCACTTCATATTGATCCAAAGTCACCCATTGTGCAGCTGCTGTAGGGGTTACACTTCGATGATCACAGACAAGATCACATAATGTTGTATCCACTTCATGACCTACACCACTGACAATATATGTATTTAAACTGTAAATCGTCTTTACAAGCTGGACATCATTAAAACAGAACAAATCTTCAAAGCTTCCTCCACCACGAACAATCAATAAGGCATCATGATTATGTGTGTCAGCCTCTTTCAAGGATTGAATCAAACTTTTAGGTGCAAAACTACCTTGCACTAAACTAGGATATAAAGTGACCTTCATCATCGGCCAACGCCTTTGAATGGTTGATAATACATCTTGTAAGGCAGCAGCCTGTGCTCCAGTTACAACACCAATATTTTCAATATAGTCAGGTTTAGTCTTTTTATGACTTTCATCAAAATAGCCAGCCCTTAAAAGATCTTGTTTTCTTTTTTCAAATTCAAGATATAAATCACCTAAACCATCTTGTTTCATTTGACGAATCACAAGCTGAAGACTGCCCCTTTGTTCATACACATTAATGCTTCCTGAAACTAAAACGCGCATGCCTTCTTCTACATTGAAGTTTAAACGTGATACATAACTTGAAAACATAACACAGCTCATTTCTCCACTTTTATCTTTCAAAGAAAAATAATAATGCCCCGATCTGTGTTTTGTCAGGTTGCTGATTTCACCCTGAATCCAAATGCCATCCAGATCCATGGTTTGTGTTAAAACATTTTTAATGCGAGCAATAACACTAGAAATACTTACAACCATTTCGTTTCTCATAGCTGGTCAAGAACTCCATTTAATAATTTATAAGAATTATCATCGCAATACTTTTTAGCCAAAGTAATCGCTTCGTTGATTACAACAGCTTTCGGTGTATCGTTTGCCAAGATTTCCTGGAAAGAAATTAAAAGAATGGCTTGTTCTAACATACTTAAACGATCAAAATCCCAGTCATCACGTAATAATTCATTGATTTTTTGTTCGAAAGCTTCTTTGTTTTCAACAGTTCCCATTGTTAAACTATATAAATATCCATCAATGTCATTTGAACCTTTCATTACATCAAATACACATTTACGAATATCCTTTCCTAATAATAAGTGTTGATACACACTTTGCATCGCAACTACACGTTGTTCATGTCTATTCATCTACATTTCTCCTTCTTTATATGGTACGCGCGCACTTGGTACTACATCACTTGCAGGCCCTGCATGCACGTCTTGATCATCAAAAAATATATTGGCGCCAAAACAAGCTAATACATCCGCTTTTTTAGCTCCTTGCATAAAGAATACTTCATCTACGACAATATTCCATGCTCTTAAAGTTTTTATTACACGAACACCCGTATCTTTGTTTCGTGCTGTCACAATCGCTGTTCTTAATACATTTAAATCTTTAGTTTCATTTTGAAGCCAAGCTAAACTCTTTAATAAAGAAGCCATTGGACCTTTTTGTAAGGCAACATCCTGGTTTAGAATCTCATTTTCATTGAATGCTTCTAAACCATGTTCCTGATAGATCTTTTCCGATTCAGCCGAAAATAATACGGCATCCGCATCAAAGGCGATGCGAATCTGATTATCAGGAAAACTATATTTAGTATCTCTGGCATAAATCATACCGGCCGCAAAGCCTGCATGAATCGCATTGGATACGTCATTTTCATTACACGATAAGAATAAATCGACACCAAACGCCGATAAATAACGACTGATGTCTTCTCCACCACTCAAAACCATTCGACCAATGTCCATATCATAATGCTCTAAAGAGTGAATGATACGCAAAGACGTATCCGCACTGTTTCTTGACATCACAATAACTTCAACAAGTTTTCGATTCGCGAGTTTATTGATGTTTAATAAGTTTTTAACTAACGCAAAACCACTTCCAGGACTTAACACATCATTTTCATGAACAATTTGATAGTCACGATAGGCGTCTAATCCTTCTTTTTCAAAAACCTCATTTTCTTTTTCTAAGTTAAATAAAGCTCTTGAACTAATACCTACCACAAGATAATTTTCAAAAGATACACTCATAAAATTGAAAAAAAGGAAACCTTCGAAAGATTTCCTTAAAAAATAAATCCAGTCACCTGAATTTCAATCGCTTCAGGTTTAAAGTCTGTCATATAAGAAATACTTTCAAAGATCTTGTTTTGTAGATTTAAACAAACATCACTTACATTTGATTTGTGGTTTACTTTTACAGGAATTGATAAAGTCAATTTATTGTCCTCAACACGAGTGACAATTCCTGTCTTAAATGGTTTTGTTCCTTCTGCAATCTGAACATTTTCATCTTCTTCGATCACGTTCTTTGCGATTGTAGAAAAAACTGTTTTATTTAAAGAAATAACACCATATTCATTGCCTGGTTCTAGCTCGATATATTCTTTCGCCATAATTTCACCTTCACTTCTCTTTTAGTATACCAAAAAAGTTATTTAAACTCAAAAACTTTCGCACCCCAAAGTGATGCTGTTTTTGTAACATACTGCTTTTCATGTAAAATCACATTTTTACAAGTAACAATATCACTCTGTAACTGTTTCTTTAAGGCTTCAAAACCATCAAAACGAATCTCATTACGCGTCTTTTTCAAGAAGAAAAAGCGTACGTGTCGTTCATAAATATCTTGATCAAAATCAAAGATATGTGCCTCAATGGAAACTTTTGTATTTTCAAAAGTAGGATTGTTTCCCACATTGATCATAGCCCCATAAAATGTATCATCCACATATACAAAACCTGCATAAACACCACTAGAAGGCACTAAATAATCGGGATTTGCCCCAAGATTTGCGGTTGGAAACTTCAATAGTGTACTGCCACGTTTAAATCCATGCTCAATCACACCTTCAATCGAATACATATACCCCAATAATTCATTGGCTAAATCCATCTTGCCACTTTGAATCAATGGCTCAATGCGACTGGATGAGATTTTTTCGTTTTTCGAATTTACACTGGCAATCACTGATACATCAAAGTAGTTCTGTGAAGAAATTGTATCCACATTTCCTGTATTCTTTGAAGCATATTTAAAATCAAATCCACAAGTAATATGTGCTACATTCATCTTTTTTAACAACATATGAAAGGCATCAACATCTAAAGCAGCAAAATCCTTAGAGAAAGTAATGACATACATCACTTCAATACCCATCACGCTTGCCAAGTGGATACGATCTTCTAACGTTGTGATATGACGACATACACGGTCCGGAAAAAAGATTTTCCAAGGATCTGGATCAAATGTGATCAAACCACTTTGAATGTTTAACTCTTTGGCTTTGGCAATACAATTCTCAAGCAATGCCTGATGCCCTGTATGTAGGCCATCAAAGAAGCCAATACAACAAGAACTCTTTGGCAAATTTTCTTGTACATGCAAATAATCAATACGAATGACTTCCATTACCATAGACCTCTTTTACTCTTAAAAATTCCTTCACGCTCTTTTTCATAGATTGCGATAGGCTCACCTGCATCTAAAATACATACTTCTTGATTTTGATTATCTAAACGAATGCGTTTTCCTTGGTACACATCTTGAATCGGTTGATAGTCAATCTTATCTAAATGATCCAATACATAGATTGAAGGATATAAGACAGGTTCTTGTGTTTCAAGATCTTCTAGTGTTTGAGCCTGATCAATTGTAAAGCGACCAACTTTAGTTCGTCTTAAACTTTTCATACAACCTAGATTATTTGTGTTTAAAGCCAAATCACGACAAATACTACGAACATACGTTCCACTCGAACATGCTACTTTAAAACTGTAGTCACCAAGATCTTCCATCGAATAAATTTCAATATCGCTATAGACTTTAGGAACTTCAAGTCCCTCTCTTTGATAGTCCATTAATTTTTTTCCATTCACTTTTTTATTGGAAGTCTTTGGCACCAATTGATGGTTCTTACCAACAAATTTTTGAAGTTCCTCTGAAAAACAAAAATCCAAATTCATTTCTTTTTCAGCTTCCACTTCACCCCAAATATCATCGGTTGATGTACTTTTACCAAATTCGATCTGCCCAATATATTCTTTATCTGTATCACTTAAAAACTGTAACAATTTACAAGACTTTCCACAAAGAACAACTAAAACTCCGGTTGCATTGGGATCGAGTGTACCTGTGTGTCCAAATTTTTTTTGTTTATATTTTTTTCGAAGCCAATTTACAACATCATGGCTTGTCATACCATACGGTTTATCAATAATTAAAATTCCATCCATAATTTCACCTTTTATATTTTACTTTTTTTTAAGGGTACTTTCAACTATGCACATTTGATACTAAAAAGTCAAGACTTGTATTCTAATATGAAGTTCGTTATTATAGAAATGCCTAAGGACATTAATTTTTCCTACACTCGAGATAAGGGAAATCGGATGTTGAATTGTTGTGTTGAAGACCCGCTACGCGTGGGGATCCTAATGCTGTTCACAGATTGCCCACCTGTACTTAACAGGGAAAGATCTCATGTTCTTGGGCTTTTTAAATAGGTAAAAAGTATGAACGCAAAAGAAGAATTTATTCAAATCTATAAAGAAAATATCCATCGTGAAGGTGCCGATACCTTTCTAGAATTCTTAGAAGGAGTTCACTCTGATTTTTTCACGGCCCCTGCAAGCACACGTTTTCATGGCAACATGGAAGGTGGTCTTTGTGAACACAGTGTACATGTGTATCATTGTTTAAAGGACTATCTATCAAGACAAAGAGTTCAAGATACGTACAACATGCACTACAGCGATGAAACCATTGCTCTTGTTGCCCTACTTCATGATGTATGTAAGATCAATGTCTATAAAAAAGGTACGAGAAACAAGAAAATCGATGGTGAGTGGCATCAAGTGGATGTTTTTGAATTTGAAGACAATATTCCATTTGGTCATGGTGAAAAAAGTGTCTATATGATTCAGCCATTCATGCGTATAACTCGTGAAGAAGCGTTTGCGATTCGTTATCATATGGGATTTTCTGGAAGCGACCCAGTCAATAATGTAGGTAAAGCTTTTGAATTGTTCCCGCTTGCCTTTGCGCTAAGTACTGCCGATATGGAGGCTACATATTTTTTAGATAAGCAAGTCTAGATGACTTGTTTTTTTTATACAAAAAGACAGGAAAAAATTCCTGTCTTACTTTGTTTCAATACCCAATTCTTTTAATTGTGCTGGATCTACAGGACTTGGTGCCTGTGCCATTAAATCCGATGCACTTGCTGTTTTAGGGAATGCGACGACATCACGAATGTTGTCTGTACCAGCTAAAATCATAGTTAAACGTTCTAGGCCAATACCTACACCTCCATGAGGCGGAGTTCCATATTGGAATGCATCCATAAACCAGCTGAATTTTTCATGTGCTTCTTCTAAAGTCATACCGATAGCTTCAAATACTTTTTCTTGAAGCTTTTGATCATGAATACGAATGGATCCTGATAATAATTCATAGCCGTTTAACACTAAGTCATAAGCTCTAGAATAACAATGTGCTGGATCACTCAACAATTTATCGACATCTTCTAAGTTAGGTGATGTGAATGGGTGGTGAGCCGCTACATAGCGGTTTTCATTTTCATCATATTCAAACATTGGGAAATCAGTAACCCATAAAAATTCATAGGCATCTTTGTTGATCAAATCTAAATCATGACCTAATTTCACACGCAATGCACCAAGTGAGGATTGAGCCACTTTCTTCTTATCCGCTACGAAGAATACAATATCATTTTCTTCGATATTCAACATTGTACGCAATGCTTCTTTTTCGGCATCGGATAAAACTTTTGTGACACTTCCCGCAAAGCCTTCGGCTGTTAATTTTAAGTTGGCAAGTGCTTTTGCACCATATACTTTTACATAATCTTGTAGTTTATCCAATTGCTTTCTTGAGAACTTGTCAGCCCCATTTTTAACATTCATAGCCTGGATGATGCCACCTTCATTTAAGCAATTTTCAAACACTTTAAATTCAGTGTTTGCGAATACTTCACTGACATTATATAAAGGCATGTCAAAACGTAAATCTGGTTTATCTGAACCATATTTTTCCATACAAGTATCATATGGGATACGTTTAAATTCTGGTAGATCAATTCCCTTGATATCTTTGAAGATTTCTTTCATCAAACCTTCTGTCATTGACCAAATGTCTTCTTCGTCCACAAAACTCATTTCAATATCAATCTGTGAGAATTCTGGTTGACGGTCTGCTCTTAAATCTTCATCTCTAAAACAACGAGCAATTTGGAAGTAGCGATCCATTCCACCGACCATCAATAACTGTTTGTATAGCTGTGGCGATTGTGGAAGTGCATAGAATTCCCCTTTACTAATACGACTAGGCACTAAATAGTCACGTGCACCTTCTGGAGTCGAACGACATAAAATAGGTGTTTCCACTTCTGTAAAACCATATTTAGCTAAGTAATTACGAACTAATAAAGTAATACGATTTCTTAAGATTAGGTTCTTTTGAAGAACTGGTCTTCTTAAATCTAAATAACGATATTTTAAACGAGTATCCTCTAAAGCATCTGTTTCATCCGCAATGATCATTGGTGTAGTGATAGCTGTATTCACAATTTTTACTTCACGAACTACAACTTCAATTTCACCTGTTTCAAGCTTAGGGTTTTTGTCTTTTCTTTCAACAACCGTTCCTTTTACTTGTAGTACATATTCATTACGTACATCACTGATTTGTGTTGCTATATCTTCATTGAATACAAGTTGTGTAATACCATAACGATCTCTTAAATCGATAAAGACCAAAGCTCCAAAATTACGGCGTTTCGCAACCCAGCCACATAAAGTGACTTCTGAATTTACATCTTGAAGACGCAATTCTCCATTGTTATGAGTTCTATACATTTCTATTCTCCTTCATGTTCGTGATGATGATGACTTTCTTCTTCTAATAAAGAATCAACATATGGAATCAATTCATCAACACTAATAATTTCTTGTTCTTTATGTGCAATATTTTTAACTGTGACTTTCTTTTCTTCCAATTCCGATTTACCAATCAAAATCGCAAGTTTAGCCTTTGCTCGATCCACAGCCTTAAATTGTGCCTTAAAGCTTCTTTCCATCATATCCATATCGCAACGGTATCCATATGCTCTAAGTTCAGTCAACACTTCAAATGCATAGGTTCTAGCTTCTTTATCAAGGCACATTACATAAGCATCTAATGCCGGTTTTTGTTCCAATTCAATACCTTCAGCTTCTAAGGCAATCAACAGACGTTCCATACCTAGAGCCCATCCAATACCACTCATGCCTTCGGGTCCACCAAAATATGAAATCAATCCATCATAACGTCCACCTGCTAAAACAGTAGATTGTGCACCCATTTCTGAATTCATAGATACAATCTCAAATACTGTATGAGTATAGTAATCCAATCCACGAACCAATTTGTCATCCACTTCATAAGGGATTTCTAATTTATCTAATAATTCGCATACTGTATTGAAGTATTCTTTACTTGCTTCATTTAAATAGTCTGACATCTTAGGTGCATTCTTCATGCATTCATGATCATGATCTACTTTACAGTCTAAAATACGTAATGGATTTTGTTCATAACGACGTTTACAATCCCCACACAACTCATCTACATAAGGAGCAAAATATTCTTTTAATGCACTACGATAGTTTGCACGAGACTCATCATCACCTAATGTATTTAAACATACTTTAATATCATTTAATCCTAGTGATTTAAGAATTGAGAATGCAAGTACGATTGTTTCTACATCGACATAAGGACTTTTAACACCTAAAGCCTCTACACCAAACTGGTTAAAAATACGCATTCTCCCTTTTTGAGGACGTTCATGTCTTGACATAGGTCCCATATAATAGAATTTTGCGGGTAGATCAGGATTTGCGAACATTTTATTTTCAACAAAACTACGAACAACACCTGCAGTTCCTTCTGGACGAAGTGTTAATGATGTTTTTGAGTTTTCAAGTTTAAAAGTATACATTTCTTTGTTTACCATGTCACTTGAATCGTTTTCTCTTTTGAAGACTTCTGTATGTTCAAAAATAGGTGTACGAATTTCATCATAATTGTACATGTAACAGAAACTTCTTAATGTTTGTTCAAGAGCCTGCCATTTGTAGGATTCATTCCCAAATACATCCTGACAACCTCTAGGAATTTGATATGCCATGCGTTTTCCTCCTTTAAATAAACAAAAAAACGCCCTGATATAAGGACGTTTTAAACGCGGTACCACCTTATTTTATACGTAAAGTATACACCTCAAGTCTTAACGCGACAAACGGTTGGTTTTTGTCCAACTCCTCCAAAGTGTCCCAATAAGTATTCTACGAAAATTTTCACCAGCCATTTTCTCTCTACAGTATATCCTTATTTTCTTCTTTTTCTTAGGATTAATTATTCAGCTTCATCTAGATTTGAAACATTGTGATATACATTTTGTACATCATCAACTTCATCTAGTAAAGTAACTAAACGTTTGAATAAAGTTAAATCTTCACCGTGAAGTTCAACTTCTTCATTTGGAATCATCTTATCTTCTAAGACTTCAAATTTAACATCAGGAATCAATTTTTCAACAACAACTTTTGCGTCATCCAATTGTGTTGGATCTACCGTAATTGTCATATATCCTTCTTCGATTTCAATGTCATTTAATTCGATTTCTGCTTCCAACAATGCATCCATCATAGCTTCTTCATTATCATATTGAATAACGATTACACCTAAGTGTTCATATCCAAATGATACAGATCCACCAACACCTAATTTAGCGTGTGATTTATTAAAACAAGCTCTTAAGTTTGCGATTGTACGGTTTGCGTTATCTGTCAAACAATCAATGATGATTGTAGATCCAGCACCCTGTCCAAATCCTTCATAACGAGCACTTGAATAACTTTCATCAGCACTACTTTTTGCTTTTTCGATAGCACGCTTGATTACGTCAGCAGGCACGTTGTTTGCCTTCGCACGATCAATTGCCTTCTTTAAAGTCTGGTTCATATCTGGATTAGGGTCACCGTTTTTTGCAGCAACTAAAATCTCTTTAGAATATCTAGAATAAATTTTTGCCTTCGCATTGGCTGTCTTCTGCATTGCTGCAGCACGAACCTCAAAATGTCTTCCCATAGATTTATCACCTTTCAATTTATTTTTTACAGTTAATTATTATAACAGTCAAAGTCAAATTATTCAACCTTGGCATAACGTTCAATAATTTTTTGAACCAATGGATTTCGAACCACGTCACTATTTTCCAAATGAATGATTGAAATACCATCAATGTGATCCAAGATTGTACAAGCCTGCATCAAACCTGAATCCTTTTTCTTGATCAAATCGATCTGTGTAACATCTCCCGTTACAACCATCTTACAATTTTTACCCATACGTGTTAAGAACATCTTCATCTGTGCACACGTCGCATTCTGTGCTTCATCCAAAATCACAATGGCATCATTTAAAGTACGTCCACGCATAAACGCTAAAGGTGCAATTTCAATGACTTGTTTCTCCACATACTTTTCAACTGTTTCTAAACCTAGCATCTCATTTAATGCATCATATAAAGGCCTTAGATAAGGATCTACCTTTTCCTTCATATCACCTGGTAAAAAGCCAAGGGATTCCCCTGCCTCAACAGCTGGGCGCGTAAGAATGATTTTTTCAACTCGTTCACTCTTTAACATGCTCACCGCATAAGCTACCGCAAGATAGGTTTTACCGGTACCAGCAACACCTGTCGCAAAAACAATTTCATTATGACGCATCGCATCACATAAAATAGCTTGTCCAATTGTTTTTGGATAAATCATTTTACCTGTTTTCGTCTTACATACAGCCTGTAGCTGATGAGCCTTAAAATCTTTTAAACGATTCTTAAAAGCCAAAGAGCAAATATAACTTACATCTTGTGTATTTAAACGATGCTGCGTATCAATAATTGAAAAACAAGCCTCAATGACTTCTTCTACTTTATGTGCAGATAAAGTCTCGTTTACTTCCACTTTGATTTTTTGGTCACGAATCATACATACAGATTTAAAGCATTTACTCAACATGTCCAAATTGGAATCTTGAAATCCTGCAAAAATCTGAATCTCTTCAAATGTTCTATCGGAACAATCAAATTCAAAAAAAGACACAAATCTCCTCCTCAAGAAAAAAATCTGCATTAAAAATGCAGATTATTTACCTCTACGTGCTTTACGTGCAGCTTCAGATTTTAACTTTCTGCGTACACCTGGTTTTACGTAAAATTCTCTTTTGCGCGCCTCAGCAAGGGTGCCATTACGAGAAACCTGACGTTTAAATCTTCTTAAAGCGTCATCAAGTCCTTCGTTTTCTTTAAGAACTACTTTTGGCATATTCACAAACCTCCCTTCCCAAGATTAGCAAAAACATTATATCAAAGATTTCATATAATGCAAGCACAATTTGATTTTTTAAGCTAAACTTGCCTGAATACACTCTTTAGCCGCTACATTGTCGCCAACCCAAGGGGCTCTTCCATTTTCACGATAGATAAAGCTTTCATCACCCTTACCAAGAAGCAATACCGTATCTCCTTCTGAAGCTGAGCTGATTGCCTGATGAATGGCTTCATAGCGATCTTGTACAAACACATGCGGTGTATCTTGAATGCCTGACTTGATTTGTTCGGCAATTTCTTTAGGATCTTCATCACGAGGATCGTCTTCTGTCACTATGATATAGTCACAATACTTATCGGCAAGTTCACCAAAGACTTTACGCTTATGTACATCACGTTTACCAGCTGATCCAAATACCGCAATCAAACGATGACCTGGCATTGTGACACTGCGTCCAAACTGCATCATTTTTTCCATACCATCGGGTGTGTGTGCAAAATCAACGATTACGTTGTATGGCTGACCACAATCAATACGTTCCATACGACCTTCAACTTGGGCAATATGTGCACATTTTTCAATGATTCTTTCTAAATCGTAACCCGTTTCATTGAGTGCTGCAATGGCAGCTAATAAGTTATAAACATTAAAGTTACCCACTAAATTTGTCTTAACCGAATACATATGACCCGAATATACCAAGTCAAATTGCGTACCTTGTGAACTCATCTTAATATTAATAGCACGATAATCTGCTTCACTATTTACCGCATAAGAAATAACACGTGCTTTTGAACAATCCTTTAAAGCTCCATATTTTTCATCATCCTTGTTAATTACGGATACGCCATCTTCTTTGACTAAGTTTTTAAACAACAAAGTCTTCGCTTCAAAATAATTTTCCATTGTGCCATGGAAATCCAAATGATCATATGTAAGGTTTGTGAAAATCGCACAATCAAAAGAAATACCATCGACACGATGTTGAGCCAAACCATGACTCGATACTTCTAAAGCGCAAGCCTTCATTCCACAGCGAACCATATCTGCCAATTTAGACTGCAAGAACAATGCATCTGGCGTAGTCAAATTTGGTTGCAACTCAATATCACCATATTTGATCGCAATCGTACCAATATAGCCACATGGCGTTTTGTCGTTGATAATATCACGAATGATATTTGTGATTGTTGATTTTCCATTTGTGCCCGTTACACCATACATCTTCATTTTATCACTTGGACGAGCATAGAAAATACGAGCCACTTTATTCATGGCATCATTGACATCTTCTACACGAATATATACAGCACCAGGTGCCATATTCAATAATTCTTTTGAATGTACAATACATACAGCTCCATTTTTTATTGCAGAATCAATAAAATCGTGGCCATCATTTGTAAGTCCTGGTAAACAAAAGTATATATTTCCCGGACGAACGGTTCTTGAATCAAAACTTAAACCCGTAATATTGACTGTCGGTGCATTTTTAAATAGTTTGCTTAATCGCATACAACATCCTTCTTTCCATAGTACGTACCATCTTCAATACGATCCCATTCGATAGTGATTCTACCACTTAACGGTGTATCACTCAATATCTTACAAGAATGATATTGGTTTGTATAACCCGTATAATATCCATCTTGTTTTCTTTCAATCAAGACTTGTACAGGATTAAAACGCTTCATGTCACGTTCTCTGCATGCATTCGAAAGTTCAAGCAAACGAGCCACTCTAGCTTTTGCGACCTTCCCATTGATTTCACCCTTTAAAGTACTTGCCTTAGTTCCATTACGCTTACTATAAGGGAAAACATGGAAGAAGCTTAATTCTAAATCCGCTAGATTTTCATATGTCGTTTCAAATTCTTCATCACTTTCCTGGACAAAGCCTGCAATCACATCCGTTGAAATCGAAATATCTGGAATACAAGAACGAATATAGTTGATTTTTTCTTTAAATTCCTCAATTGTATAGGGACGATTCATACGTTTTAACGTTTCATTACATGCCGATTGTACCGGAATATGTAAATGATGACACATACGAGGATTTTCTTTCATTAACGCAATCAATGCATCGCTGACTTCCGTAATTTCTATACTTGAAATACGATAATACACAGAGTCTGGCGTGTTTTCTAATAAGGCTTTCATTAATTTAGCTAAATCGTATTCTCCATCATCATAACGCCCCGTATGAATACCGGTTAACACAATTTCTGTATGTCCTTTATCACATAGATCTTTGGCAATTTGAATCACCTGTTCATGATTTAAACTACGCTCTCTACCACGCGCAAAAGGAATCGCACAATAGGAACAGAATTGATTACATCCATCTTGTACTTTTAAGAAAGCTCTATGCATCGATTCAAAACAATGTACGGGCATAGCTTCAAAATCTTTAAATTGCGTAACCTCATTGACAACGTCAATTTTTTCATGATCCTTTAATGCTTTTTGGATTAAATTCACTAATTCATTTTTTTGTTTGGCACCAATCACAAGATCGGCATCCAAAGCCTTTCTTTCATCTTCACTTGCGAACTGCACAAAACATCCCACAACAACACATAAGGCATTTGGATTCATTCGTTTGGCATAATGAATCTTTTGACGTGATTTGCTGGCGGCTGTGTTTGTGACAGTACACGTATTGATGATACAAATATCACACGCTTGATCCGGTGATACTTGTTCATATCCTAATTCTTCTAATTGACCTGCATAGTATTGTGATTCATACGCATTTACTTTACAGCCTAGTGTAATAATTGAAAATTTCATTTATCCCTTATCCTTCCACATGATTTTGGTATTCAATAGCTGTCAACACATAACAAGCAGCCGTTTCTGCACGTAAGATGTTTTTACCTAGAGAACAATTGTCAAAACCAAATTCATTTAATACTTGAATTTCACTCTCTTCAAATCCACCCTCAGGCCCAATACATACAGTAATGGATTGTGGATTGTCTTTTAAATAATGGGCCATATGTTTTGAAGGATCATTTTCCTTTTCATAGGCCACTAAATTACATTCACTCTTATAATTTGATAGATCCTTTAACGCAATCACAGGCTCTAATTCCACTAACGTATTGCGATTGCACTGTTTGGTAGCCGCAAGTAAGATTTCATTCCAACGAATGAGTTTCTTTTCAGCTTTTTTTTCATCCAGTTTTACCACTGTATTCTTCGATACAAAAGGAACGATTTTATGAACTCCAAGTTCACAAGCTTTTTGAAGCATCCATTCGAACTTATCTTGTTTGATCAAAGCACAACATAAGGTGATCGATTGATTTTCTTCAAAGACATCCACCATGGAATCAATCACTAAATTAGGCTTATTTTCAACATGCCCAAAGAATACCCCTGAATTTTTAGTAACGATACGAATCTTTTCTTTTGATGTCGTACGAAGTACATCAAAGATGTGGTGTGCTTGTTTAGCATCTAAACAAATTACATCCTGTACCGAAATATTTTGATCTAAATAAACTTGTTTCATTATTTTTGTTCGCCTTCCATACTTAAGCGATTCAATTGTTTGATTTCATATGGTTTTAGACGACGATATTCTCCGGCTCTTAAATCCTTTACGTCTAAGAACGCAAACTTCACTCTGTGCAAACGACGCACTTCATGGCCTAATGCCAACATCATATTTTTAACCTGATGATTTTTTCCTTCTGAAATCGTTAATTCGAATTGGGTACGATTACGCGTTAAATCTTTTTGAAGCACAAATACTTTTGCCGGTTGATACTTTTCTGTCTTAGTTTTTAATCCTCTTCGTAATTGTTTGATGTCATCATCACTTAAGATACCTTGAAGATTGACAACATATGTCTTTTCTAAGTGATAACGAGGATGAATCATATGATTACAGAATTGGCCATCATTTGTAAGTAGTAAAACACCACTCGTATCATAATCCAAACGTCCTACAGAGAAGATTCTTTGGTTTTGTGGCATATAATCCAATACGGTTTTTCTGCCCTTGTCATCACTGCTTGTGCATAGACAACCTTTTGGTTTATTCATGATGTAATACACTTTCTCTTCTTTTGAAATCATATTTCCATTGACTTCAATACTATCCTGGTTCGATACTTTTGTACCTAAAACGTCACATACTTTTCCATTGACTTTGACTTTACCATCTAAAATCAATTCTTCGGCTTTTCTTCTTGAACAAATACCTGCTTGGGCAATTACTTTTTGTAGTCTTTCCATTGTCTATTCTCCTTCAAATAATTCTTCACTATTGTTTCTAGTTTGAGGTAGTTCCGGCAATTCTTTTAGATCTTCCAATTGAAAAGCATCCAAGAATTCATCGGTTACACGATATAATAAGGGCTTACCAATCGCATCTAAACGATCTTTCGCTCCAATCAAGCCACGAGCCACTAATTTTTTTAACATCATTTCACAATTTACACCACGAATCTCTTCAATTTCAACACGCGTAATCGGTTGTTTATAAGCAATAATAGCTAAAGTTTCCATGGCAGCCTGTGAAAGGGTGGGTTGTTTATATTCTTCAAATAATTGTTTGCCATAAGGATATACAAATTCTTTTGTGACAAACTTAAAACGATTCGCATATTCTACAAGTTCAATTCCTTTTGAAGAACTCGAATATTCTTTTTTTAACGCATCCAATAAGACACGTATATCATCCATTTCTAAATTTTGTAGACCATGCATCATCTGATCCATAGTCAAGCCTTCTTCTCCACTTAAGAATAAAAGACCTTCTAATATCGCTTTCGCATTATCCATTCTACAAATCCTCTCTTGCGACCCAAATCATCTGCGTCTCATCAATGGAATACGTCATCCATTTTTCATGTATTAAATCTAATATCGATAAAAAAGTCACAATCACCATATGTAAGCTTGTACAATCTGCACATAGATTTTGAAATGAAATAGACCCCTCAAGATGTTTCATTCTCTCTTTGATTTGTACTGCTCTTTCTTCGATTGATAATTCTTTGATTGTGATCTTTGTTTCATACGGTTGTAAAAGCTCCATACGCACAATACAATGGCGCATTGCCTTCATTAAATCATAAGGTGATTGTGCTTCTAAAGTATCACTTTCAACAGGTACTTTCCATTCTTCCACTAAACTAGAAACGGGACGCGAAAAATGCAGTTGTCTTTGTTCGTAATCTTCCTTTAAGGCTAGACTCACTTCTTTATATCTTTGATACTCTAATAATCTTGCGACCAGTTGATCACGCTGATCTTCTTCATATTCTTCTTCTACCTCAACCGTTTCTCTTGGCAGAAGTTTCTTTGACTTATATGCGATAAGACTTGCCAACTCTGACAAATATTCGCTAGCTACTTCTAGATGCATATTTTGCATGGCATGAATATAATCAATATATTGTGTTGCCAAAACATTCATATCTAAGTCAAACAGATCCAATTTATTTTCTTTGATCAAATGCAGCATCAGATCCAAAGGACCTTCGAACTGATCTAACGTTATTAAAAAATCCATACTATCACCCATATTAGCCATTATAACAAATTTTAAAAAGCTTTTCATCTCTAACGAGTAATGTTAGAATAATTAGACAGGAGGTATGTCATGCGTAGAGCCATTCTCTTTTTAATTTTTGCGTTGTTTTTAGCGATGGTCATTCAGCCAAATTTAAATAAACAAATTAAAGAAAAATCAAAAATCGATGTTCCTGAACAAACCAATTCAACAATTATTACCAATGATACAGTTGACAATTCGCGCTGTAAATCGAAAGCTGTCATTTGTATTGATGCAAGTCATGGAGGTAGTGATGCAGGATATACAAGTGATGGACATACGAGTGAAAAAGATCTAAACTTGATTATTGCCAAGAAGATTGGAGACAGTCTAGCTTCGGTAGGATATAACGTCGTGTATACAAGAAGTGATGACTCTTCTCTTTCAACTGAAGATCGTATTACTTCAATCAACTCGCAAAAAGCAAAGTATTTGATTTCTATTCAAATGAATTCAAGTTCGGATTCTCTATCCAAAGGCTACTCCATTTTTACGCAGCCTAACGATAATATGATTCAGCTTGCCAAAAAGCTTGCCCAAACCATGAATTCCATCAACCTATCGCAATTTGAAGGTATTGATTCGGATCATTATGAAAACTTCCCTATCTTATATGATAGTCAAATTCCTTCGATTCTATTAGAACTTGGATATTTAAGCAATAGTGAAGACTACACAAAATTAACGGATGAAACTTTCCAACAAAAGATTGCGAATGCGATCACAGAAAGCTTTTTAGATCAAATCAACTAACACTCTTCGGAGTGTTTTTTTGTGCTATAATTGAAAGAAAAAAGAGGTAATTTATGGAAGAAAAATTAATATATAAAGGAATTATTTTTGATTTAGTCCAAAAAGATGTTGAAATCAAGAATAAAACCTATAAAAGAGACATCATCCGCCATCCAGGTGGTGTAGGTGTGATTTGTATCGTTGATGGTAAAATCTTGCTTGTAAGGCAAGAGCGTCCGGCTATTGGTAAAGAAACATTAGAAATTCCGGCGGGTAAACTCGAATATGGTGAAAATCCAATGGAATGTGGTCTTCGTGAATTAAATGAAGAAACGGGTATGGCTTGTGATAAGCTTGAACTATTATTAAGTTTTGTATCCACTCCAGGCTTTTGCGATGAAAGAATCTGGATTTATAAAGCGATCAATCCAAGAAAAGCGGATATAAAACTTAGCTTAGATGAAGATGAAGAAATTGATACTTTGTGGCTGGATTTAGAAACTGCCTTTGAGTATACAAGAAACGGAAAGATTGATGATGGTAAGACTGTGATTGCGATCAGTCAAATGATGGCAGAAAGGAATTAAGATTATGAATTTTGTGGTGATTTCACCAAACTATCCAGAAAGTTACTGGATGTTTTGTAGGGGTTTAAAAGAAAATGGAGCTAAAGTTTTAGCCATTGTCGATACACCCTACAATCAATTGAAACAAGAATTAAAAGAATATTGTGACGAGATCTATGTCGTAAAAAGTTTCCATGATTATGATGAAATGGTCAAAGCTTGTGGTTATTTTACATTTAAGTATGGAAAGATTGACTGGATCGAATCCAATAATGAGGCTTGGTTGGATTTAGATGCACGTCTTCGTGATGATTTCAATGTGAAAACAGGTTTTTCTCTAGAAAGAATTGAAGAACTTCAATCCAAGTCACAAATGAAAAAATATTATAAAGAAGCTAATGTTCCAGTGGCAGATTATAGAGTACTACATACACTTAAAGATGGCTTAGATTTTGCCAAACAAGTAGGCTATCCATTAGTCATGAAACCCGATCATGGTGTAGGTGCAAGCATGACTTACAAGATCATGAATGCTGAACAATTAGAATCGGTATATATGCAGACAAAGGATCATGTGATGATTCTAGAACAATATATCGATGGAGATGTCTTTACCTTAGATGGTATTTGTGATGAAAACGGGGACATTCGCTATTTGAATAGCTTAGAATATGTCGGTAATTGTATGGATTCTGTGCTTTACCAACAAAGTATTGGTTGTTATACAACTTTTGAGATCAGTGATGAATGTCGTGACATTGTACAAAGAACGATCCATGCGTTTAAAATCAAGAATCGCTTCTTCCATTGCGAATTCTTACGATTGAATCATGATGTGCAAGGTTTAGGTGAAAAGGGACGCATCTTTGGCTTAGAAGTGAATTTCAGACCACCAGGAGGATTTTGTCCGGATTTAATGAATTATGCCGGAGAATTGGATGTGTATCGTTTATGGGCCGAAGTCATCTTGAAACAAAGTGCATCTTATTCAAAGCTTAGAAGATATTCGGCTGGTTTTGTAGGAAGAAGAAACTCCATCAAATATCGTTTTACAGTAAAAGAAGTGGAAGAGATGTTTAAAGAAGATGTGATTGAAGTCTTATATCTTCCTGAAGCTTTTGCGGCTGCGATGGGCGATGTCGCAATTGTTGCCAAATTTACAAGTCCTGCAAGGCGAGATGAATTCTTTAAGAGTGCATTAAGAAGGAAGGATCGATTATGATCGTTGAAAAAGAACTTTTCATGACAAAGCTTAATGAAACAAGAAAAATCTTTATTTATTTACCCGATGACTATGATACAAGTAATAAACAATATCCTGTTTTATATGCCTTTGATGGACACAATATCTTTTTAGATTCATATGCCACTTATGGCAAGGCTATTCATATTCAACAACATATAGAAAAGCTAGGTATCGATATGATTGTTGTTGGACAAGAATGTAGCCATGTTGGAAATAATCGCTTAAAGGAATACGCTCCCTACTCTTTCTATGATCCGGAATATGGCTCTTTTGAAGGTCAAGGAGAAGAAACGATGGATTTTTTCGTACATGAATTAAAACCTTATATAGATGATCACTATAGAACCAAAAAAACAAGAAAGAATACATTTATTGGTGGAAGCAGCTGTGGTGGTTTAATGGCTTTATATGCAGCCTATGCCTATTCCAATGTATATTCAAAGGCCATTGTGATTTCTCCTTATGTATTAGAAAGTATGGATGCCATTCTGAAAGATATCCATCAAAGTCATATTCAAAAGAACACTTCTATCTATCTATCTTGGGGTTCAAATGAAACAAGCTTGATGCATGAATTTGTTTGGCAAACAAAGGCTTGTACAGAAATTGGCAACGCCCTATCTAAAAAAGGAGTCAACGTCTTGTACAATGTAATTCCTGAAGGAAGACATTGTGAGGAAGACTGGGAAAAAGAATGTGATACATTCCTTCCTTTCTTGGTACAATGAATCGAAGTGTAGTGATTCAAAAGCTTGAAACAAAAGCTAAACGTAAGATTGTCATTAGTGATATCCATGGAAATTTAGATCTATATTTAAAATTATTAGATCAAATTTCTTATAAGCCCAATGAAGATTGTTTGATTCTTTTAGGAGATTTAATTGAAAAAGGAAAAAGAAATCTAGATACCCTGCATTATATTATGCACCAAGTACAAAATGAAGATGTACATTGTATCATGGGAAATTGTGATTTTATTGCGAAGAATGTTCTTTATTCGTATCGCTTAGATTTTTTAAAACATGTGCTTGGTTTTCGTAAAGAAAGTTTGATTCATGAAATGGCAAGAAATCTAAATTTTGAGATTACACATAATAGTAATATGGCAAATGTTTGTCAGATTCTAAGAAAGCACTATTTAAAAGAATTATGTTTCTTAAATGATTTACCTCATGTTTTAGAAGATGAAGACCATATTTATGTGCATGCGGGTATTGAATCAAATGAAAATTATGGAACCGATTTTAAACAAGTCATGACCCATGCCTTCTTTTTAGAAACAAACGAAGTTTTCAAAAAGAATGTCGTAGTAGGCCATATGCCTGTAACCGAATATTGTACGCATATTGCCTCTTTTGATCCTATTTATGATGCAAAACATAATATTTATAGTATTGATGGTGGTAATATGGTGAAATATGGCGGTCAATTAAATGCCCTTATATTTGAAGACAATACCGTAAAAATGGATCGATGTGATTTTCTTCAAGAAAGAAAAGTCATTCATGATGTCAAATATCATACACAAATTCCCTTCTTTATTACTTTTAATCATGGTAATATTCAAATTCTTGAACAACATTCGATACAATCAAAAGTATATTGTCCCTACAACAATCGTACATTCTGGGTTGAAAATGAATTTGTGACAAAAGACATGAAGGCGTATGATTATACAAATTATGAGATTCCATTAAAAAAAGGCGATACCGTCAAAGAGGTATTCGCCTATCAAGATAAAGTTCAAATCAAAAAGAATGGTATACTAGGCTGGACCTATCGTTCGAACCTAGAATGATACTATTCTTTTTTTTCGATTGCTTGTTCTAAATATGTGATCAATGCATTGACTTCATCTTCACTTGTATGCCAACTTGTCACAAATCGAATGACATAGTGATCATCGCATTTTTCCCAGATTTCAAAATCAATGTTTTCACTTAAGAATTGGTATTGTTCCTTTGATACATTCACAAAAATCTGGTTTGTATCACTCTTCATGAATAAGGCATAGCCAAGTTCTTGTAGTTTAGTTTGAATTTTCTGTGCTAAAACAACCGATTGTTTGGCATATCCAAAGAAAGCATCGTGCTCAAATAAGCCTAAGAATTGAATGCCTAAAAGCCATCCTTTGGCAAGCATTGCCCCATTTTGTTTCATCACAAAACGGAAATATGGCTTTAATTCAGGATTGGAGATGACAACAGCTTCTCCCATTAAAGCTCCATTTTTTGTACCGCCAATATAGAATACATCACAAATATTGGCAAGGTCATTTAAAGTATAATCTACAGTGGATAAGGCAACGCCTAGTCTTGCACCATCCATCATTAAATATAGACCTAATTCATCGCAAACCGTACGAATGTTTTTTAATTCGTCTAATGTATACACCGTTCCATATTCTGTGGCATTGGAAATATAAACCATTTTTGGATAAACCATGTGTTCATATGAAAGCATATGTGTATCAAATACTTTACGAATATCGCTAGGATTGATCTTTCCAGCATAATTATTTACCGGAATTACTTTATGTCCTACAGCTTCAATCGCACCCGTTTCATGGGTGGCGATATGTCCTGTATCACAGGCAATCACGGCTTCAAATGGTTTTAAGCAAGCTTTGATGATGGTTTGGTTAGTAATCGTTCCTCCAACTAAAAAGTGGATATCTACATCGTAGTCTGGAATATGTTTTTTAATGGTTTCTTTGGCATTTTGACAAATCGCATCCATACCATATCCAGTAAAAGAATGACCATTGGTAGTATTCATATATTCCATGATTTCTGGAATACATCCTTGGCCATAATCATTTCTAAAAAATAACATTTTTATCAACTCCCAAAACCATTGTAACACAAAAAACAGGTCATTTGACCTGTTTATTCAATTTATTCTTCTTTTAAGCCCATGATTTCATCCGTAAATAGACGTGCATCCATCAACTTCAAATCTTCAGCGATGTATGGCTTAAATTCCATTTGATCTAATACATCTTTTTGTAAATCTACACCTGGAGCGATTTCGATCAATGTTAATTTACCATCAATTAACTTAAATACGGCACGCTCAGTGATATATAAGACTTTTTGACCTGTTTCATTCGCATAATCGGCTGAGAAAGTAACCTGTTCAATATGGTTTTTAAATTTTTTGATATGTCCTTCTTGATCAATTGTCAATTTACCATTACCAATTGTTTCTTTTAAACCTTTAGCTGTGAATGTTCCACAATAAACGACAACTGGTGATGTTTGGGTAATATTAATAAATCCACCACATCCTGCAATTTTTGGTCCGAAACGAGAAACGTTGATATCACCTTTTGAATCACATTCAGCAAGTCCTAAGAAGGCTTGGTCTAATCCACCACCATCATAAAAGTCAAACTGATATGTTTGGTCAATGATTGCGTCTGGGTTTGTACATGCACCAAAGGCCGTTCCATTCATTGGAACACCACCGATTCCTCCAGCTTCTACTGTCATCTTAAGTCCTGGTAAACCTTCTTCATTGGCAACATTTGCGATACCTTCTGGCATACCAATTCCCAAGTTGATAACAGCTGATGGATCCAATTCCATAGCAGCACGACGACAAACAACTTTACGTGCATTTAATGGCATTGGTTCAATTGAATCAACGGGTACACGAATTTCACCACAGAACGATGGATTGTATGGATCTGAGTAAGTTTGCCAGTGATTTTCTGGATCTGCAACTACGATTGCATCCACATAAATACCAGGAATCTTAACATCCATTGGTTTTAATGAACCGCGTTCTACAACTTTTTCTACCTGTAGAATAACTTTACCACCACTGTTTTTAACAGCTTGGGCAATACTGATTGAATCTAGAGTAGCTGCTTCTTTACACATTGAGCAGTTTCCATCTTCATCGGCATATGTACCACGAATTAAAGCAATATCCAATGGGAATGATTTATAACGTAACCATTCTTCTCCATCCATATTGATTAATTCAACTAAGTCTTCTTTAGTGCGTTCATTCATTTTCGCACCTTCTAGACGTGGGTCAATAAATGTTTTCAAACCAATTTTAGTGATAACACCAGGACGGTGTCCAGCAATTTCACGGAACATCAAACTGATGGTTCCTAGTGGTAAATTGTATCCTTCTACTTTATTCTCAAAAACTAATTTTTGGAAAGTAGGAATCAATCCCCAGTGACCACCAATAATTCTTTTTAACAATCCTTCGTGACCCATGTGGTTCAATCCAAGATCAGGTGTTCCATCCCCTACACCGGCAGAGAACATAACTGTTAAATCTCTTGGGTGTCCAGTTTCTAAGAAACTCTTTTCAATGGCAACACTAAGTTCTTGAGGGTGACCCATTCCAATAAATCCACCAACACCAATTTTGTCGCCATCTTTGATCATACTGATGGCTTCTTGGGCTGACATTACTTTTGACATTTAAATCATCCTTTCAAATAATTATTTGTTTTTAAATTCTTTTTCTTTTACTTTGTTTACGAAGCATTCCATACCATAAGTTTGGTCTTCTGTTGCGAAGCAATCCGAGAAATCTTTTACTTCGATAGCGATAGCTGAATCCATATCTGTTTGAAGTCCAGCGTTGATTGCTTTTTTAGCTTGAGCAACAGCAATTGGAGCGTTCTTGCAGATTCCATTAGCCATCTTTAATGCAGCTGCCATTAATTCTTCTTGAGGAACGACAGCATTTACCAATCCAATAGACAATGCTTTATCCGCTTTAATGTTACGAGCTGTAAAGATCATTTCTTTAGCAATTCCAGCAGGTACTAAACGAGCTAAACGTTGAGTTCCACCAAAACCTGGAGTAATTCCTAATCCTACTTCTGGTTGTCCAAATACAGCATTTTCAGCTGCAATACGAATATCACAAGCCATGCTTAATTCGCATCCACCACCTAATGCGAAACCATTTACGGCTGCAATTACTGGGCAGTGTAAAGTTTCAATTTGACGGAAGATTTTGTTTCCGTAAGCTCCATATTCAGCAGCTTCTTCAACAGTTTTGTCTTTCATTTCAGCAATATCTGCACCAGCAACGAATGATTTGTTTCCAGCACCAGTGATAACTACACAATAAGTGTCTTTATCTGCTTCTACTGTATTCACAGCTTCTTCTAAGTCGTTTAATACAGCTGTTGATAAAGCGTTTAATGCTTTTTCACGATTAATTGTGATAATTGAAACGTGACCTTGTTTTTCTAATAATACGTTTTCCATGATTGTTCTCCTCTATATTTAAATAAAAAGTGAAACAACGAGTGTTTCACTTTAGTTATTTCACTAGTTGTAGCTGTAGAATCCTTGTTTAGTTTTTTGACCTAATTTACCAGCACGAACCATTTTCTTTAATAATGTACATGGACGATATTTAGGATCTCCTGTTTCAGTATATAATACTTCCATTACATCTAAAACAATATCCAATCCAATTAAGTCACCCAAAGCCAATGGTCCCATTGGGTGGTTAGCTCCAAGTTTCATAGCTGTATCGATATCTTCAACACTTGCCAATCCTTCTTGGTAAATGAAGCAAGCTTCATTAATCATTGGGATTAAGATACGGTTAACTACGAATCCAGGTCCTTCAGCAACTTCGACTGGAGTTTTTCCTAATGATTTAGAGTATTCGATGATAGCTTCTTTTGTTTCAACTGGAGTGTTTTCACCAGAAATAACTTCAACTAATTTCATACGATCAGCTGGGTTAAAGAAGTGCATACCGATAACGTTGTGTTTGATTCCGTTAGCAATTTCAGTAACACTTAAACTTGAAGTGTTTGTTCCAAAAATGCAGTCTTCTTTACAGATTTCATCTAAAGTCTTGAACAAATCTTTTTTGATTTCCATTTTTTCAAGAACAGCTTCAACGATTAAATCGCAGTCAGCTAAGTCTTTGTATTCACCAGCAGTTAAGTTAGCTTTGATACCTTCTGCTTTTTCAGCAGTTATTTTTTCACGAGATACTAATTTATCTAATTTAGCACCAATTTTGTTGATACCATTTTGTGCCCATTCGATTTTAATATCACATACAGTTACATTGTATCCAGCTGTAGCAAATGCATTGGCAATACCTTGCCCCATTGTTCCAGCACCAATAACACCTACATTTTTCATTTTAAATATGCTCCTTTTTATTATTCAGCTTTTGCAGCTTTAATTGATTCTACTAATAAAGGTAATACAGTTGCGCAATCTCCAACGAATCCCATGTTAGAAATATTGAAGATTTCTGCTTGAGGGTCACGGTTGATAGAGATGATCAAATCTGATTTATCCATACCTGCACAGTGTTGTACAGCTCCAGAAATACCGCAAGCGATATATAATGAAGGACGTACAGTCTTACCTGTTTGACCTACCTGACGATCTTTGTCTAAGAATCCATCTTCAACAACGGCACGTGTACAGCAAACTACTCCACCTAATTCGTCAGCTACTTTTTGAAGTACATCTAAGCAGTTTTCAGCACCACGACCAGCACCTACTAAGATGTCAGCTTTTGTGATATCTACATCAGCTTTAACTTTTTCAATTACTTTTTCTACGAATACTTGAGGGTCTGTTGTTCTCCAAGTTGGTGTAAATTCTTCTACTTCACCAGTACGAGTTGTATCTGTTGGAGCCAATTCGAATACTTTTGGTCGGATTGTAGCCATCTGTGGACGAGTGTCTTTACATACGATTGTACCAAATAAGTTACCACCGAATGTAGGACGAGTTACGTCTAATAATGATTCACCATTTTCTTTAGCATATTCTAAGTCTACTTCGATCTTAGTAGCATCTGCAGTTAGACCTACATTTAAACGAGCAGCTACACGTGGTGCTAAATCACGTCCTAATGGAGTGGCACCAGTTAACATTGAATCTGGCTTGTGAGCTAAAACAACTTGTGTTAAAGCATCTGCATAGAATTGAGTTGAATAGTCTTTTAATAAAGCATCATCAACAACGATTACTTTGTCAGCTCCATGACTAATAACTTCTTGAGCTTTTTCTTTTACATTTTCTCCAAGCAATACACCAACTACTTTGTATCCAAATTCAGGGATAGAAGCAACTAGTTTTCTTGCTTCTGAAATAAGTTCATAACTTACTTCTGCAATGTTTCCGTTTTCTTGTTCAACGAAAACGAAGATATCTTTATATTCTTCAAATCGAGCCATTCTACTTCATCCTCCCTACTTTGTAATGATTTGCTTTTCTTTCAAAGTCTTAGCAATCATATCTGCAGTTTCCTGCTCAGACAATGTGAATACTTCTGTTTTATCAGTAACGTCTTTTGTGAAAGTAGTTTTAACTGATGTAGGAGAACCTTTGAAACCAACTGTTTCAGGATCAATTCCTAATTCAGCATTTGTTAAAACTTCGATCTTGTCTTCTTTACACAAATCAACGATATTGTCACATTGCATGTAACGAGGTTTGTTCATTCCTGATAATGTTGTGATAACACATGGCAACTTAGCAGTTACGATTTGTTCAACATCTTCTAATGAACGTTTTACTGTGATTGAATCTTCTTTTACTTCTAAGATTTCATCTACATAAGTAATTTGAGGAATATCCAAACGTTCAGCAGTTTGAGGTCCTACCTGAGCAGTATCACCATCGATAGCCTGACGACCAGCAATAACTAAGTCGAATCCTACTTTTTTCAAAGCAGCAGCTAAAGCGATACTTGTAGCACATGTATCAGATCCACCTAATACACGGTCTGTTAATAAAACACCTTTGTCAGCACCCATAGCAACGCCTTCTTTTAACATTTCAGCAGCTTTAGGTAATCCCATTGTCATTACGACAACTTCAGTGTCAGGGTTTTTATCTTTTAATTCCAATGCAGCTTCCAAACCAGCTAAATCATCAGGGTTTGTGATTGCAGGAACACCGTCACGAATTAACGCACCCGTTTTTTTATCAACTGTAATTTCAGTTGAATCCGGAACTTGTTTTTCTAAAACAACGATTTTCATTTTTCAACACCAATTCCTTTCTTACTTCAACATAGCGCCAGAGATAACCATACGTTGTACTTCTGAAGTACCTTCGTAGATTTCTGTAATCTTAGCATCTCTAAACATTCTTTCTACTGGTAAGTCACGAGTATATCCGTATCCACCTAACAATTGGATAGCCTTAGTTGTAACTTCCATTGCTGTTTCAGCAGCGAATAATTTTGCTTCAGCTGCCAATTGAGTATAAGGACGACCTTCTTGTTTAGCAGTAGCTGCAGAATATACTAACCAACGAGCTGCATCAGTTTTTGTTTGCATATCAGCTAATTGGAATTGAGTGTTTTGGAATTTAGCGATTGGACGACCAAATTGTTTACGTTGTTTTACATAAGCAACTGCTTCGTCGATAGCACCTTGAGCAATTCCTAATGCTTGAGCAGCGATACCAATACGTCCACCATCAAGTGTCTGCATGGCAATCTTGAATCCCATACCTTCTTTTCCTAATAAGTTTTCTTTTGGAATACGTACATTATTGAAAATTAATTCACATGTAGCAGATCCACGAATACCTAATTTCTTTTCGTGAAGACCGAATGTGAATCCTGGAGTTCCTTTTTCAAGAATGAAAGCAGAAATTCCACGAGTTCCCTTTGTTTTGTCTGTCATGGCAAAAATTACATATACATCAGCTTCTCCAGCATTTGTAATGAAGATTTTTGTACCATTGATAACATATTCGTCACCATCTAATACAGCTGTTGTTTGTTGTCCAGCAGCATCTGTACCGGCATTTGGTTCAGTTAAACCAAAGGCAGCTAATTTCTTACCTGTACATAGATCTGTTAAGAATCTTTGTTTTTGTTCTTCAGTACCAAATTGAGCAATTGGCCAAGTACCTAATGAAGTGTGAGCTGATAAAACTACACCACTTGTTGCACATGTTTTAGACAATTCTTCGATTGCTAAAATGTAGCATAAATAATCTGCGCCAGCTCCTCCATATTCGCGAGAATAAGGAATACCAAGCATCTTAGCTTGACGCATCACTTCTACAGATTCCTTAGGGAATCTTTCGTTTTCGTCAACATCCGCTGCGTTTTCTTTTACTTCGTTTTGCGCAACTTCTCTGAACAACTTTTGCATCATTAATTGTTGTTCTGTTAAATTGAAATCCATAAATGAAGTTCTCCTTTCCAGTTTTCTTGAACTATTCGAATTAGGACATCGATAGCATGAGAAAGTATGTTAAACTTTTCACACAGTCATATTCTACATACTTTTTTGAGTGTCGTCAATGATTTTGTTAATATTTTAACAAATTGTTTTAAACACATATTCTTATTAATATATATAAAGTATTTTTAACATGTGAAAATATAAACAAGTGGTTGACATCCCCTATTTTAAGGACTAGACTAAGCATGTAAAGTAAATCTCGATTCAGAGTAGAAAGTAGGTATACAAATGAGAAAAGCTTATATTGTTGCTGCGAAACGTAGTGCAATTGGTACTTTTTTAGGAAGTCTAACAGATGTTGATTTAGCAACTGTTGGGGCTACAGTTTTAAAAGAAACTATTAAACAAGCAAACATTGATCCAGCAAACTTGGATGAAGTTATTATTGGTAACGTAATCGCTGCAGGTTTAGGACAAAACATTGCTCGTCACGTTGCATTCGATGCAGGTATTCCTGTTGAAGTATGTGCACAATCTATCAATATGTTATGTGGTTCAGGTTTGAAAGCCGTTATGGAAGCTACACTTCGTATTCAAGCTAACTTTGGTGACTTATATGTTGCTGGTGGTGTTGAATCTATGACACGTGCTCCATTCATGTTGAGCTACAAAAACCGTACAGGAACTAAAATGGGAGACCAAAAATTAGTGGATGCTATGTTACACGATGGTTTAACAGATGCAATGTATGGAATTCACATGGGATGTACAGCTGATAACATTGCTAAAAAATACAACATCTCACGTGAAGCACAAGATGAATTCGCATTTGCTTCGCAAGAAAAAGCTTTAGCTGCTATTGCTGCAGGTAAATTTAAAGACGAAATTGTTCCTATTACTTATAAAACTCGTAAAGGTGAAGTAGTATTCGATACAGACGAACACCCTCGTAAAACAAGCTTAGAAAAATTAGCTAAATTACGTCCAGCCTTCAACGCAGATGGAACTGTAACTGCAGGTAATGCTTCTGGTATCAATGATGGTGCTTCATTTACAATCGTTGCTAGTGAAGACGCTGTTAAGAAATATAACTTAAAACCAATTGCTGAAGTTATCGGATTTGGACAAGGTGGAGTAGATCCACGAGTTATGGGATTAGGTCCTACTCCAGCTATCTTAAATGCATTAAAATATGCAGATCTAAAGATTGAAGATCTTGACTTAGTTGAATTGAACGAAGCATTTGCTGCTCAATCATTAGGTGTTATCCACGAATTAGAAGAAGCTACAGGTATGGATCGTGAAGCCTTCTTAGCTAAGACAAACGTAAATGGTGGAGCTATTGCTTTAGGTCACCCAGTAGGTGCTAGTGGAAACCGTATCTTAGTTTCATTGTTATATGAAATGCAAAAACGTAAATCAAAAATTGGTCTTGCTTCCCTATGTATTGGTGGAGGACAAGGTGCCGCTGTTATCGTAAAAATGTGCGATTAATCAATAAGGAGACGTGTTCTCCTTATTTCTTTAAATTCACTTGTGAATTTTTTAATTTGTGATTGATTTTCATCATTCACTATGTTAAAGTTTAAAAGGTAAATGACTAATAGTCTTACATGGAGGAATATTAATATGACAAAAAAAGTAGTTTTAGCAGGTGCATGTCGTACTGCTATTGGTAAAATGGGTGGAGCTTTAAGTAACACTCCAGCTGCTGAATTAGGTTCTATTGTTATTAAAGAAGCATTGAACCGTGCAGGTGTTAAACCTGAACAAGTTGACGAAGTATTAATGGGATGCGTTATCCAAGCTGCTCAAGGACAAAACGTTGCTCGTCAAGCTAGTATCAAAGCTGGTCTACCAATTGAAGTTCCTGCCGTAACATTAAACGTTGTTTGTGGATCTGGTTTGAACTGTGTTAACCAAGCTGCTGCAATGATCATGGCTGGTCAAGCTGATATCGTTGTTGCTGGTGGTATGGAAAACATGTCAATGGCACCATATGCTATGACTAAAGCACGTTTCGGTTACCGTATGAACAACGCTACTATCGTTGATACAATGGTAAATGATGCATTAACAGATGCATTCAACCACTACCACATGATGATTACTGCTGAAAACATCTGTGATCGTTGGAACTTAACTCGTGAAGAATTAGATGAATTCTCAGCTAACTCTCAACAAAAAGCTGAAAAAGCTATGGCTGAACACAAATTCGATGATGAAATCGTACCAATTCCAGTTAAAGTTAAAAAACAAATCGTTGAATTCAAAGTGGATGAAGGACCTCGTCCAGGAACAACTGTTGAAACATTGGCAAAATTACGTTGCTGCTCTGGTAAAGAAGGCGGAATGGTAACTGCTGGTAATGCTTCAGGAATCAATGATGGTGCTGCTGCAATCGTTGTTATGAGTGAAGAAAAAGCTAAAGAATTAGGTGTTACACCAATGGCTACTTGGGTACAAGGTGCATTAGCTGGTGTTGAACCAGAAATTATGGGTATTGGACCAGTTGCTGCAACTCGTAAAGTTATGGAAAAAACTGGATTAACAGTTGATGATATGGACTTGATCGAAGCTAACGAAGCATTCGCTGCACAATCTGTTGCTGTTGCTAGAGAATTAGGATTCGATATGAGCAAAGTTAACGTAAACGGTGGAGCCGTAGCATTAGGACACCCTGTTGGAGCTAGTGGATGCCGTATCCTAGTTACTTTACTTCACGAAATGCAAAAACGTGATGCTAAGAAAGGTTTAGCTACACTTTGCATCGGTGGTGGTATGGGTTGTGCTACTATCGTAGAACGTGACTAATTTGCATCAATAATAACTAACTACTTCAAGAAGAGATTCAGCCAATAAACTGAATCTCTTTTTTGATATAATCGAATGAAAGGAGTAACCATTCAATGAAATCGAATCTACATCAAATATTATATGTGATTGCCGGGATAATATTTATCATTACCTACCTGTTGTCAAAGAACATTACCTACATACTCTTAGGCGTTTGTTGCTTTATTCTATCTATACAAAACAAAAGAGAAGACCGTTAAAGTCTTCTCTATTTTTCGATTTCCTTTAAGATGTTTTCAATCTTATTTCCTTGTTCAAGACTTGTATCTTGAATAAAGATCAATTCTGGCATCTTACGAATCTTAATTTTTTTTGCAACTTGAGAACGAATGAAACCCTTTGATTGATTTAAAACACGCATACCTGCATCATTACGACCTTGTTTACCAAGGAATGTAACATACACTTTAGCTTGTGATAAATCATTTGTACATTGTACATCCGTTACCGTGCAAAAACCTAAGTTCGGATTTTTCAATTCAAATTGAAGAATGTGTGAAATCTCTCTTTGAATTGTCATCTCCATACGTTCTGTTTTTAATGACATACTATTCTTCCACTTCCTGATCTTCGAAGCCTTCTATAATATCTCCTACTTTAATATCGTTAAAGTTTTCAATTGTCATACCACATTCGTAACCATTTATAACTTCCTTAACATCATTGTCAAAACGACGTAATGATCCAAGTTTTCCTGTATAGATAACGATACCTTCACGAATCAAACGAACTTTACATTCACGTTTTATCTTACCATCTGTAACCATACATCCAGCAATTGTACCAATCTTACTTACCTTATAGATCTGACGAACATCCGCCTGACCAATGACAACTTCTTCATATACTGGTGCAAGCATACCTTTCATTGCAGCCTGTAATTCTTCTAGAGCCTTATAGATAATGTTGTGTAAACGGATTTCCACACCTTCTTCTTCGGCTTTTTTACGAATAGCAGCACTAGGACGAATGTTGAATCCATAAATAATCGCATTTGAAGCACTTGCCAATAAGATATCTGATTCTGTAATTGTTCCTACAGTTGAACGAATGACATTGATACGAACATTTCCATCAACTTCTAGTTTTTCCATACTAGCCTTTAAAGCTTCCGCAGAACCTTGAACATCGGCTTTGATCAAGACATTGATTTCTTGAACATCACCCTCATCAATTTTCTTAGCTAAATCTTCCAAAGACATAGCGCTTGTTGAATTACGTTCTTTTTCAATTTGTTTATCCAAACGATGACCCGCAATTTCAGCAGCCTTCTTATAGCTATCATAAGACATGAATACATCACCAGCTCTAGGAACTTCATTTAAACCAATGATTTCTACTGGACAGCTTGGTTCAGCATGTTTGATTTCCATACCACGATCGTTTGTCATTTTACGAACACGACCATAACTAGTACCAACTACAACACTATCTCCTGTATGTAATGTACCACGTTGAACTAATAATGTCGCAACTGGTCCACGACCTTTATCCAATTTGGCTTCAATTACTGTACCAGAAGCATTTGTATCTGGATTTGCCTTTAATTCTTGCATATCCGCCACTAACAACATTGTTTCCAATAATTCTGGAACACCTGTTCCCTTTTTAGCAGAAACTTGAGTAAAGATTGTATCTCCGCCCCATTCTTCAGGCATAATTCCAAGTTCACTCATTTCAGACATGATACGATCTGGATTTGCGCCTGGCTTATCAATTTTATTTACCGCAACTACAATTGGAACACCTGCAGCTTTGGCATGGTCTACCGCTTCTTTTGTTTGTGGCATGACACCATCATCCGCCGCAACAACGATAATAACGATATCGGTTACTTCGGCTCCACGAGCACGCATAGCTGTAAATGCTTCGTGACCTGGAGTATCTAAGAATGTTACCTTTCTTCCCTTTAAGGATACTTGGTACGCACCAATGTGCTGTGTAATACCACCAAATTCATTTTCCGTAACATTCGCTTTACGAATTGTATCCAATAATGTTGTTTTACCATGGTCAACGTGACCCATGATTGTGACAACAGGAGGACGAGGTACTAATTTAGATTCATCTTCTTCTACATTTTGAAGTTGTTCTTCAATATCATCTTCGTCAACAACAACCTCTTTATGTACTTCCACATTGAAGTTCATACAGATCAATTCAATATCCTCATCAGACAATACTGTATTGATTGTTGACATATTTCCCATCATAAATAAGAATTTAATGATTTCAGAACTATTTTTGTGAAGCAATTGTGCTAACTGACCTACAGTAATCGCATCACTATATGTGATTTCCTTTACTGCTTCTTCCTTTTTAGGTGCATTAGACTGATACGAACTCTTATGCCCTTTTCGATTTGGTTTCTTTTTGTTTTTATTGTTGTTGTTATAAGCCATCGAATCACCTAACCTTTCATCTTTTCGATAATCGCTTTGGCAAAGCCACTATCTACAATCGCAATAGCACTCATCTTTTTATAAGAAACATCATCTAATACAGATGGTTCTACCACTATATACGGCACATTGTAATATGTGCATTTATCCTGAATCTTCTTCATACGGTTTTGTCCGCATAAAGAAGATACAAGTACAAGTTTTGCTTGAGATTTTTGAATACTAACAAGTAAAGAATCACCCTTTGCTACTTTACCAGCACGATAAGCTAGTTGTATCAAATTCGTAACTTTATTCATTGGTAATGATTGCTTCTAATTCCTGATAGACTTCATCGGGAATTTCAGTTTCTAAAGCTCTTTGTAAAGCCTTATTCTTTTTGGCAAGAGCCAACGTTTCTAAGCTTTTAGAAATATAAGCACCATGCCCATTCTTTTTACCTGTCAAATCGATCTCAATTGTTTGTTCAGGTGTACGCACCACACGAATCAAATCTTTTTTTGGGAATCGCTCTTGTGTTACGACACATTTTCGCATTGGAATCTTACGCATGAAACCAACTCCTAGTCATCATAATATTCGTCATATTCTTCATAGTCAACATCATCGTCCCAGGCATTTTCATCTTCATATTCCTGTTCTTCGATTTCAGCCAACTCTTCTTCTGAATAGATTGGTTTCATATCTTCGTAGTTGAATTTTTTTACTTCAACTGGTTTCTTTTCTTCCTCAACCTTTTCTTTTTTAGGTTTAGAAACTTGAGGCTCCTCTTGTTTATTGGAAGCATCCGCCATAGATTCAAATTTAGAAGTGTATTCTTTGACATCGGCAGCTGTCTTTTCTTTACGATTTTGTTTTGCAATACGAGCCAATTCTTCCATTTCATCGACTTCTTTTTCTTCAACTGTATTTTCTTTTTCAAATAAAGTATCTTGAGAATGTTCTTCAACAGCATCCACTTCTTCATCTTCATAAGTAAAATCAGCTACATCAATATTTTCGATATCAGTTTCATTTGACTTTAATTCTTCAATCTTCTGTTGTTGCTTATAAGCACGTTCTCTGGCTTTCTTTTCTTCGTATTCTTCTTGCATTTTTGCACTAATAGCCATGTAATCAATACCCAATTCCTGCATTTCGCTTTCCGATTTGATATCGATCTTGTGATTTGTTAATTTAACAGCCAAACGTGCATTTTTACCACGCTTACCAATCGCTAATGACAATTGGTTGTCTGGAACAACTACGATCAATCCATCTTTTACATTTTCATTTGGAATCACCGCAACACCCACACTAGGGCTTAATGCATTCGCAATTAACTCACTGATGTTGTCAGACCATTCGAAAATATCGATTTTCTCACCATGCAATTCTTCAATGATTGTTTGTACACGACTTCCACGAGGACCAATACATGCTCCAATTGGGTCAATGTTTTCATTGTGTGAATAAACGGCAATCTTACATCTTTCACCAGGATCACGAGCAATGGCTTTAATTTCAATTATTCCATTGTAGATTTCTGGAACTTCACGTTCAAATAAACGACGAACAAATACTGGAGTTGCACGAGATACTAAAACTTGAGCACCCTTTGTTTCTTTGTTGACTTCAGTAATCACAACTAAGATGTTGTCGCCTTCTTTATAATGTTCTGTTGGAATCTGAGCTGATTTTTTCATCATCGCAAATGTTTTACCAATATTTACAATGACAAATTTTTCTTCAACTGTTTCAATCGTTCCTAAAACCATTTCATCGACTTTGTCACAATATTCTTCGTAAACCAATGCTTTTTCAGCTTCACGAATCTTTTGTTTCATTACGTTTTTGGCAAGTACAACAGCCGCACGATCAAAATCCGTAAAATCTACTTCTTCTCCAACCATATCACCTAATTGAATGTTTGGATTTTCTTTTTGAGCTTCTTCCAATTCGATTTCTAATTCATCATCTTCCACTTCTTCAACAACCATACGCTCGTGATAAATGTGAATCGTTCCATCCTCAACATCCACACGAACATAAGCATCTGGAATTTCGATGTGTTTGCGGTAAGCCTTTGTCAAAGCTTCTTTTAAAGCATCTTCAACAATTTCTTTCGTTAATTGACGATCTGTTTCAATGCCCTGTAGAGCTTTTGCTAAATCTGCAACTTTAATTTTTGGTTTCATCTTTTTTCTCCTATACCTTTACAGCCGTCATAATCAGCTGAATGTTACTCTTTTCAATAGTGATCTTCTTCGTTCTTGTTTTATCACGATATGAAATCGTTACATCATTTTCTGTAGCTTCAATTAGATCACCGATGACTTGATCTAAGCCTTGTTTTGGATCTTTCATTTTGACAAAAACATATTTGCCAACTGCTCTTTGAATTTCTTCATCCGTACGAAGCTCTCTTTCCGCTCCTGGCGAACAAACTTCAAGCATGTATTCTTTGGCATACCAGTCTTTTTCATCAAGCATTGTGCCAATCGCATCTGAGCAAGTTGCACAAGTATCCAAATCCATTGTACCGTCTTCTTTTTCAACCGAAACTCTTAATAATGGTGTACCTTGATTTGTAATCCATTCTAATTCATACAAATGGCATCCATTGTCATTAAGAACTTCTTCAATCCATTCTTTAAGATTGTCCATACATTTCTCCTTAGTAGCAAAATATAAGGAGTGGTACGACCCACTCCTTGAATTTCTATACATTCTATTTATAGCACAAAAAAGCTTTTTTTGCAACTATTTGTTTTCTTCAAGCTCAACATGACGAAGAATAATCGTCTTGATTAGCTCAGCTGCAAGCTTTGGATCATCATTACATACAATATATTTGTATTGTGATACCATCTTCATTTCATTGCTTGCCTTGGCAAGACGTTGTTGAATGATTTCTTCAGGTTCTGTACTACGACCACGAATACGTCTTTCCAATTCCACCATTGAAGGTGGAATAATAAAGATAGAAATCGCATCTGGACACTTTTCCTGTACTTGAATCGCTCCCTGCACTTCAATTTCTAATAAGACATTCTTTCCTTCATCGCGCAAACGATTGACTTCCTTTAAAGGTGTTCCATAATAGTTTCCGACAAACTCAGCCCACTCTAAAAGCCCACCTTCTTGAATGGCTTTCTCAAAATCTTCACGTGTTGAGAAGAAATAATCTCTTCCATCCACTTCTCCAGCACGTGGTTTACGTGTTGTCATTGATGTAGAATACGCCAAATTTAGACGTTCATCTGTTTCAAAATATTTTCGAATTGTCCCTTTTCCAACACCACTAGGACCGCTCAAAATGATTAATAAACCTCTTTGCATGACAATCTTGCTCTCCCTCTTTTCATCCATTTTACAAGTCCAAACCATGTGTGTCAAATTTAATTTAACTATGTTATAATTCTTATCAGACTAAGGAGGTCCACTATGGCTATTGACGGATTATTTTTATACAATATTCAAGAAAAATTAAACGCATATACCCCATGTAAAATTGGTAAAATACAAAATATCAGCGATGAAGAAATATTGATTCATCTACACACACGAAATGAAGGAAACCAAAAGCTTGTCATTAATGTACATTCCAACACAAACCGTGTATATATCGCAAACTTTATTCCTGGCATTCAACCAGAACCATCCAACTTTGTGATGGTCTTAAGAAAGCTCTGTTCACAAGCCATTGTCGAATCTTTTGAACAAGTAGGATATGATCGCATTTTATGTTTACACTTATCTTGCCGCAATGAATTTCAAGACCTTGTGAAATACGATCTAAATATCGAACTTATGGGAAAATACGCCAATATGATTTTAGTCAAAGATGGCGTAATTGTAGATGCATTAAAACGTATTCCTGTATATGAAAATGCCAAACGTTTCATCCATCCAGGCGCAAAGTATGTAGCTCCTGCTCAACCGGAGAAGAAAAATCCATTTGAGATCCAAGATATTGATTTAGATCAAAGTCTTGTTAAACAGATTTATGGCTTTTCGCCATTACTATCCAATGAATTTATGTATCGCATAAAAAACAACGAAAAATACATCGATATATTAAATGAAGTTGTGAATTCAAATACACTCTATATCTATAAAAAAGATTTTCATTGTATTGAACTCAAACATTTAAATGAACAATCAAAGACCTATACGATCATGGAAGGCTTAAATCATTTATATGAAGAAGATGAACAAAAAAAGCGGATCAAAGAACAATATGGCGACATCATTCGTACTGTAGAAAAGGAAAAATTAAAACAAACAAAAAAACTTCCAAAGCTAGAACAAGCATTAGAAGATGGAAAAGACTATCATAAATATCAAGAATATGGTGATTTGATCTTTGCGTATATGTATCAGATTCAAAAAGAAAAAACAATCGTATTACCTTCTTTTGAAACCAATGAATATGTAACAATTCCAATTGATATGCGTTATGATCTAAAAACAAATGCGAATAAATACTATCAGAAATATCATAAGATGAAGCGTAGTCTAGTGATCTTAGAAGAACAAATTGAACAATGTAAACAAGATATTGAATACTATACACAACTCGAAGAACAGCTTCAACATTGCAGTGTCTTTGATGCTGGAGAAATACGAGAGGAACTTGTTAAACAACATGTATTGATGCCTAAAAAAGACAATAAACGTAAAAAGAAGAACAATAAGCCAAATGTCCTTCATTTAGAATTTGATGATTGTGAAATCTATGTAGGTAAGAATAACATTCAAAATAACTATGTGACACACCAAGTCTCTAGAAAGAACGATTTATGGTTCCATGTAAAAGACTATCATGGTTCTCACGTACTATTAAAGAGTGAAGACTTTACCGAACCACAAATTCGATTATGTGCAATGTTAGCCGCGTATTACTCCAAAGGCAAAGATTCAAGTTCTGTACCCGTAGATTATTGTTTGATCTCACAAATCAAAAAGGTACCTGGATCTAAGATTGGTTTTGTGACAATGAAATCCAATAAGACCATTTATATTGACCCAGATGAAAATTATTTATTAGAAATCATTAAAAATCATCAAATAAAGTAAAAGAGATGGAAAATTCCATCTCTTTCTTTTATCCTTTTACTTCGACTGTAGAACCATCAGGACCTGGTGTATTTTTCAAGTAATCAACGATTTCTTGACGCTTTTCTGCTTTACAAGGTTTACATGCGATATGATCCATATCACCTGTTACCAAGGCTTCAGCCATACCACTACATCCAGGGAATCCACAACCACCACAGTTATATCCAGGTAGTAATGATGTTACTTTTTCTACACGTACATCTGCTTCTACTTTTAAATATTTGTCGGCAACACCTAGACCTAAGCCAAGTACTGCACCAAGTACAAGCATCATAATTACGGCTACGATTACCATATTTATTCTCCCTTCACTTGATTGTGAGCTGGATTGTTTGTGCAGGCATAATCCTTACATCCATCACAATCCGCTTTTAAATCTTCACACCCTTCTGGTTTGGGTGTTTTTTTATTCATTAAATACAAAACAATATAGATAGCGACTAATGCGCCAAAGAACAATATTGCCAATAAATATTTCATTATACAATTCCTGTAAAGCAAGAGAATGCCATAGCCATGATGGCAGCCACAATCAAGGCGATTGGATTACCAACGAAGGCATTTGGAACTTCACTTTGTTCTAGTCTTTCACGAATTGTAGAGAAAATGAATAATACAAGGGCAAATCCTAATGGAGTACCAATTGAGTATACTAACATTTGTGCAAAATTATAACTATTAGAAATGTTTACTAAACATACATTCAAAACAACACAGTTTGTCGTAATCAATGGTAAGTAAACACCTAATGATTTATAAAGTGCAGGACTTGTCTTTTTAATGAACATTTCTGTTAATTGAACTAAAGAAGCGATGACCAAGATAAATGTAATCAAATCCATAAATTCAAGTTGTAAAGGTACAAGTACTAAATAATAAAGTGCATATGTAACAAGTGCTGCAACAACGATAACGAAGACAACGGCAACACCCATACCAATTGCTGAACTTTTCTTTTTAGAAACACCCATGAATGGGCACATACCTAAGAATTGAGTTAAGATAACGTTGTTAACTAAAACACTCGTTACTAAAAGTGCCATTAATTCACCCATCTTACTTTTCCTCCTTCGCTGCAGCTTCTTCTTTTGCTGTTACATGTTGTTTATAAGCACCAACAGCAGCGGCTAAAACCGCAAATGTAATGAAGGCTCCAACACTCGATCCAAAGATGCCTACTGTGAAGTCTTCAGGAATAATGTGTAAGTTTAACCAAACTTGCGCTTCGTTAAATGGGTTTACCACTTTGATTCCACCTGTTGAAATCAATTCACGAATAAATGACATTGCTAGTACTGCTAGAGTATATCCTAGACCCATTCCTAAACCATCTAAAGCTGAATCTAAAACACCATTTTTACTTGCGAAAGCTTCTGCACGACCTAAGATGATACAGTTAACAACAATCAACGGAATAAATACACCTAAGCTTGTATTTAAACTTGGCGCATAGGCTTGGATCAACATTTGAATGATTTTTACCAATGTGGCGATGATGACAATATAAACGGGAATACGAATTTCATCTGGCGTAATTTTACGAACACATGAAATAATCACGTTAGACATGATTAATACGATAATAACACTAACACCCATACCAATCGCATTGTTTACAGTTGTAGTGATGGCTAGTGTTGAACAAATTCCTAAGAATAATGAGAATACTGGGTTATCTTTAATTAAACCCGCTTTAAAGTTTTCAAAACGATTCATCTAGATAACCTCCTTACTTTAATGTATCGACAAGTTTTGCCGCTTCATGAATACCACTAACAACAGGTCCAGAAGAAACAGTCGCACCAGAAATTGTATCCAATTCACCAGTCGCATCTTTTCCTTCTAGAGATTTTCTAAATGGAGCTTCTGTTACTTGTGATCCTAAACCTTTTGTATCGCCATTGCTGATGGCATTGTATTTGTCGATTTTCTTACTATCTTTATCAATAGAAACTAAGAATACAGTTCCTTCTTTATATCCACTTACACTCATGTTGAAGATATAAACGTTTTTATATTCATAAACCTTTTGAACCGTTTTAGAATCCAATGTTGCATCGACCAATTTAAAATCATTGGCGTTCGCATCTGGATACATAGCTAATAATGATTCTTTTTCTTGTTTTTCGTTATTTGCAGCAATAACAGGGGCAGTCATTTGATTCGCAAATGCCAAGGCACCACCGGCAACAGCTGAAACAATCGCCAAGAATAAACCTAAATGTACGATCTTGTTCATAGTGTTACCTCCACTGTTTCAACAACAGCTGCAGTTTCAGGAACCGTATCTACCTTTTGAATAGAACTAGCTGCATAGAAACTGATTGCTAAACCAATCAAAGCTAGACATGCACAAACAATTCTTGATTTTTTTACCAAATCCAATTGTTTTCCATCGAAGCAAGATTCGATCCAAGGCGTAAACATATTCATCAATAAGATGGAATATAAACATCCTTCTGGAAGATTTGCTTTTAAACGAACTAAAGTTGTTAAAATTGCTGCACCCATCGCAAATACAACACGTCCACTTGCACTTGTTGGACTTGTGACTGGGTCTGTTAACATAAATACAGCACCAAAAATAACACCACCTGTTAATAAGTGTAATAATGGATACCAAATAACAGCTGGAATTCCATGGTATGAATCAATGCCTGTAATAGCCGCTACAACAGCTGTTAACACAAAGATTGTTCCTAAATAAACAACAGGAACTCTCCAATCAATAATTTGACGAAGGGCAAGTACTACACCAATAATCAAAATCAAGATTGAGAATGTTTCACCAATAGATCCAGGATATGTTCCTAAAGCTAGACCTGCAAAGCCTCCATATTGAGATAAGAATGAATCCAATACAGTTGCATTGCTTGGCAACCAATGGTATGTGCTCGCAATCACTGTTGTTGGTGTTGCTTGTGAAATTAGACCTACACTCACACCTGTAAAAGCTTGTAGAATCACAGCACGTCCTACAGCTGCAGGGTTAAAGATGTTTTGTCCAAAACCACCAAATAATAATTTCGCAAGTACAATTGCGAATACTGTCGCAATAATAACTGCATAACAAGACATATTCACAGGTACCATTAAAGTTAAAATGATAGCTGTTACCCATCCAAATGAGCTCTTTAAGAAAGTTTTAACATCTTTCTTCATAATCTTTGCGAAAATGGATTCGCAAACGAATGTAGTAATTAAAGAACAAGCTAATAAAAGAATACAATGTAAAGCAGCACTAGCTCCCCATGCAGAGGCATAGTAAATAAGGGCTGCTACAAACACAACAAGTAAACTTAAAGATAATTCTTTCATGATACGTTGTGTTGACAAGTTATTCTTAATGCTTGGACTTACATGAAAAGTAAATTTCATTTGAATCCTCCCTACTTTTTCTTAAGCATAACAATACGTTTTGCCTTACGAACATTTTCAGTTACATCGATATGAGATGGACAAATATAAGTACACATTCCACATTCGATACAACTCATAACGCCACGTTTTGACATTTCGTCAACGTCATTGGCTTTCAATGCAGCTGTAATTCTTACTGGCTGTAATCCACTTGGACAATGATCACTACATTTACCACAACGTAAACATGCGATCGCATCATCATTTGCAGCTGGAAGTACAGTTAATGCATTCATAGCACGATCAACGACAAACATATCATTGACAATGGTTTTACCCATCATAGGTCCACCTGAAATCAAGCGGACAGTATCTTGTGTATATCCACCACAAGCTTCGATGATTTCACTAACAGGCATACCAACAGGTACACATACATTGTGAGGATCTTTTACACATTCCCCACTAACTGTAAGATTCTTTTGTGTGATGGCTTCTCCTTTTTCAAAGGCTTTCGCAATCGCGATGGCACTTGAAGCATTTCCAATGATAGCACCCGCTTCTGCAGGTAATCCACCATATTCTTTATGTAATACTTCACGCACTAAAACACGTTCCCAACCCATTGGATACACATCAGGGACGGGACGAACCTCAACTCCAGCTGCATCTGTCAATACAGATTTTACTTTTTCAATTAAATCTGGGTGAGATTCTTTGATACAAATGTAAACCGTTTTGGCTTCAGCCATTTTCTTCATGATTTTTGCACCTGTAACTAAATCTTTGGCATCATCCATGACAGAACGGTAATCGGCTGTGATGTATGGTTCACATTCAACGGCATTGATCAATACATAATCAACTCCATCTGGTTTCATATATTTTACATAGGTTGGGAAACCAGCTCCACCTAAACCAACAATACCTGCATTCTTTACAAAATCAACACACTCTTGGCGAGTAGCACTTTGCCAGTCTAATGGCGCAAAAGATTGAACTTTCGTTTGTTTAAAATCGCATTCAATCACCATGTGATTTTGTGGACGCAAAGAATTGTGCATACGCTTAACAATTCCTTTGTAAGTTCCAGAAACACTTGAATAAATTGGCACATAAAAACCTGACTTTGTTTCAGCCAGTTTTGTTCCAACCGATACAGTATCACCCTCTTCGACAAGAATATCAAAGTCTAAAGTACGGCCTGCAACCAAAGGAATATAGACTTCCTTTTTAGGCATAAGATGTAATAATTCAGACTTTTCTGTCAATTCTTTTTTACCAGGGATATGCTGTCTCATTGGTCCTAAAAATAGTGACATATAAATCCTACCTCCCATTTATACTTTTTAATCATAGGCCTTTTTTTTCACAAGTTCAAGATTTTTTTGACAATTTCCCATAATTCAGGTAAGTACTTACATTTACATTAAATGAAAAACATCTTATAATACTCTTATGCAAAAAAATAAATCCATTCTATCCTGGCTGGTAATATCCGTATGCTTTCTCATCTTTATTAGTTCCGTTATATTCTTTGTTCAAAATAAAGGTAATGAAACAACAGAAAACCTAAATGTTACATTAACAGATGTTGGCTTTGACACGCCCATTACACTCAATTGCTCATGTTCACAAGCCGATTTTGCCAAGTATACAAAGATTGTAAGAAAGACATTTAAAGAAAACAACAAACGCTTTGACCAGTACCACGCCTATAAAAATATGAATAACCTATATACATTGAATCATGAAGCTTATAATCATCCGATTCAAATGGATGAAACCTTTATAGATTGTTTAAAACTAGCCATGCAGATGCAGTCTGAAAACTCACAATTTGATATCAGCCAAGGCGCACTTTTAAATCTATGGCATGAGGCTAGAGAAAACACACAAATCCCTCCAAGTGATGACAAGATTCAAGAAGCTTTAAATCATATTGACTTAGATAAAATTCAAATATCTGGTCATGAAGTATCTTACTTAGATCCAGAACTATCCATCGATCTTGGTGCCATTGCCAAAGGATATACCGCTCAACTTGCCAAAGAAGCATTAAATAAAGCTGGCCTATCCAATGGATATATCAATGCGGGAGGTAATGTTGTCTTACTTGGCAAAAAAGAAGATGGCACAAATTGGAAGATTGGTATTCAAAGTCCAGATGCAAGTGATGCCTTAGTTCAATATTCAACAAAAAAAGCCACTTGTTTAGTTACAAGTGGAGATTACCAAAGATATTTTACATATAAGAATAAAAAATATTCCCATATCATTGATCCTAAAACCGGTTATCCTGCAAACTATGTTCGAAGTGTAACCGTCATCACAAAAGATTCAGGCAAGGCCGATGCCTTAAGTACAACATTATTCTGTATGAGTGTAGAAGATGGAAAGAAATATTTATCCACCCTTGATTATGATGTACAAGCCATATGGATCGTAGATAAAGATAGTGATGTTTCATCAGATTTAGAAACAAAAGATTATAAAATCATCACAACTGATAAAATAAAAAACAGAGTAACTCTTGTTGATTAGAGTTACTCTTTTCATTTACATATTAGTCATGTAATACGTGGTTACAACGATCACACAATCCATCTTCATTTTCAGATTCCGTATAGTTCCAGCAACGAGGACATACATGACCTGTAGCCTTTTCTACTTGTACCTGACAAACTTCAAATTGTTCTAATTCATCCGTTGTGAATGTGACTTTAGATACAATAAACCATTGTGCTGCATTACTTAATACACGATCCATAATTTCTTTTTGTGCATCACTTACATGTAATACGACATGCGCTTCTAATGATTTACCAATTAAACCTTGAGCACGAGCATTTTCAAGTGCTTTGAAGACATCCTTACGAACTTTGAATAATTCTTCCATATCCGTTTTGATCTTTTCAACATCAAAATCTAATTCTAGATCTTTGAATGTCGTTAAGTGGATACTTTCTGCATCAAAGTGCATGTAGTCATTGACTTCTTCACAAGTATGAGCCAAGATTGGAGCCCATAATTTAGTCATTACTTCAACGGCATTATAAAGTACTGTTTGAACTTGACGACGAACTGGTGCATCTTCTTTTTCGATATAAAGAATATCTTTTGTGTAGTCTAAGTAGTAAGCGGATAATTCGTTCGTCATTAAGTTTGTCAAATATGTAACAACATCGGAGAAACGATATTCATTATAAGCTTTTCTACAGAAATCTACGGCATCTTTTAATTCAGTTAAAATATATTGATCCAATTCACTTAATTCATTGAAGTTTACACAATCTTTGGCAGTAAATTTTTGATCATCTAAGTTTGCCATTAAGAAACGCAATGTATTACGTACTTTACGATAGTTTTCACTGACTTGTTTCAAAATCTTTTGACCCATTGAAACATCCGCTTGATAGTCTACGCTACAAGCCCATAAACGTAAGATATCCGCACCATATTTCTTTGTGATTTCACTAGGAGCTACGGCATTCCATTGGGATTTAGACATCTTAACGCCCTTTTCATCCATAACAAAACCATGTGATAAAACTTGTTTGTATGGAGCTTTACCATGAACAGCAGTACCAACAATCAAACTAGAGTTGAACCAACCACGATATTGGTCACTACCTTCAAAATATAAGTCAGCAGGATAGCCTAAACCACGATCCATCATAGCGCCTGTATGACTTGATCCTGAGTCAAACCAAACATCCATAGTATCCGTTTCTTTACGGAAGATACCATTTGGTGAATGTTCATTTGTATATCCTTCTGGTAATAAATCTTTAACATCTCTTTCAAACCAAACGTTTGATCCATATTCACCAACTAATTTGGCTACATGATCAAAAATAGCTTGATCCATAATTGGAGTATCGTCTTCTCCATAAATAATAGGAATTGGAACACCCCAAGCACGTTGACGAGAAATACACCAGTCATTACGATCGGCGATCATATTGTGCATACGTTGTTCACCCCAAGCAGGTACCCAAGATACCGAGTGAATTTGTTCTAACAGTTCATCACGAATTTGATCAATTGACGCAAACCATTGTGTTGTAGCACGGAAAATAATAGGTTTTTTAGTACGCCAGTCATGTGGATAAGAGTGGGTAATGAATTGAAGTTTTAATAGTACACCCAACTCATCTAATTTTTGAGTGACTGTCTTGTTGGCATCTTCCACATATTGACCGGCAAGCCATTCACCAACATCATCCATCATGCATCCTTGTGCATCAACGTTACAATATACTGGTAAACCATATTTCATACCAATGTTAAAGTCATCCACACCAAATCCAGGTGCTGTATGAACACATCCAGTACCAGCATCAGCTGTTACGTGATCTCCACACATCAATAAACTTTCTCTTTCTGGATACAATGGGTGTGTACATGTAATGTATTCGAATTCTTTACCTTTGAAAGTCTTTAAAACATCACGTTTTTCAACTTCAAACTTATCACATAATTCTTCAACCATGCTTGAAAGCATAATCAATTTTCCCTTTTCTGTATCCACTAATGAATAGTCAAAATCAGGGTTTACACTAATTCCTAAGTTTGCAGGAATTGTCCAAGGTGTTGTTGTCCAAATCACAAAGTTGCAGTCTGTATCCAATACACCTTTTCCGTCTTTAACGGCAAATTTAACATAAATAGTTGGACTCTTTACATCTTTATATTCAACTTCAGCTTCCGCCAATGCAGACTCGCTACTTGGTGACCAATAAACTGGTTTTAATCCTTTGTAGATCAAACCTTTCATGGCCATCTTTCCAAAGATTTCGATCTGGTGTTTTTCAAAACCCTTTTGAAGTGTGATATATGGATGATCATAGTCTCCAATCGATCCTAAGCTTAAGAATCCAGCTTTTTGATTGGCTACTTGTTTTAAAGCATAGTCGTAACAGATTTTTCTAAATTCAGCAATTCCCATTTTCTTACGGTCATACCCCAATTTAGTCACAGCTGTTTCAATTGGTAAACCATGTGTATCCCATCCTGGAATATATGGTGTTTTGTATCCTTCCATAAAGTGAGATTTTACAATGACATCTTTTAATACCTTATTTAAGGCATGTCCTAAGTGGATGTCACCATTTGCGTAAGGAGGACCATCATGTAATACAAATGATTCAGCTCCTTTTCTTCTTTCTAACATCTTTTCATACAATTTTTCGTCTTGCCAGCGCTTCTGGAAACCAGGCTCTTTTTTAGTCAAATTTCCACGCATTTCAAATGCCGTTTTAGGCATATGAAGAGTTTCTTTGTAGTCCATACTTTATCTCCTTTTCCAAATAAAAAAACGTCCTAATAAAAGGACGTAATAAACACGCGGTACCACCTTAATTCATAGTTTTCACTATGCACTTTCATGAGATAACGGCTCAACCGGATCAAACTACTATCATTTCGTAAGATCAGCTCAAAAGGGATACCTTAATTCTTATTCATACAATGTTTCACCAAAACTCATTGCTCTCTTAAATCCTAACGAATAAAGGCGTGTCTTTATCTTAGCTAAATATATTGATCAAAGTTCAAAACAAGTCTTCCCTTTTTTGTGGTAGAAACCACTTCTTTAAACTGGAATCGACCTGTCTTTCTGATTGACACGGAATCATTATTGCACAATTGTAAATTTTGTTCAAGTACCACATCATTAACTTTCACAAATCCTGCATGAATCTTTTTTAACGCTTCACTTCTAGAACAATGTGACAATTGCGCAACTACACTATCTAAACGTAAACTGCTGCACATAATATGTATTTCTTTTTTGTTATTTTCCCTAATGATATAGTCTAAACACTCTTCAAAATGCACTGTACACTTACCAATCTGCGTACAATTGTCAATGATGTATTTTGAAATCTTTTCTTTACAAAAGATATATAGATCATCTTCTTGTACAATCAAATCCCCAATGACACTTCTTTCAATGCCAGAGTGCATTAAACAACCTAAAAGATCGGAGTGGGTTAATGTTTTAAATCTTGAATTGTATGTGGCATGAAGACAAACGCAATCACTAAAGCCCTCATACCCTTCAGGTATAAAGCAAGCGATCTTTCGCTGTGCTTGATCATAACCACCATCAAAAACAAGACATATATTTTTGGGTACCATGCTTTGAAGAATGCTCTGTTCAGAAATCGATAAAAAATAGGTCATGATCGGCCTATTTTGTTTTTGAAAGATACGAATTTGATCTTTCATCTGCGAAATAAACACCTCATGACCTACCATAAATGAGCTCATTAAAAGTAATTATTAGTCTTCATCTTCGAAGTCGTCTGGACTTCCTAATGAAATAGTTCCTTGTACACCAATTTCAGCTGGAGAACATAAAATTACGTTCTGACCGATTTTCTGAATCTTTCCATCAAGCGCATAAACAACACCTGTTAAGAAATCAATTGTACGTTGTGCATAATCACGATCTAGCTTGTGTAAGTTAACTACTACAGCACGACCTTCTTTTAAGCGTTGTCCTACTTCTTCAGCTTCTCCAAAGCTTCTTGGTTCAAACAATACCATTTTTGTATTTGAATTCAAAGAAGTTGCGTTCGTACGAGTCTTTGGTCTCTCATAACGACTTTGAGGTTCTACTTCTTCTACCTTTTCAGCTTGTGGTGCTTCTTGATAATCATCATCTTCTTCGATTGGAGCAACGAAGTCTTTTACTTTATCCATAAATCCCATGGGAAAAACCTCCTTAACGAACATAATTATAGCACAAAGAATAACTTATTCAAACTTATATTATTTTTTTTCTTTCCGAACAAAAGACATGCCATTTTGACATGTCTTTCATGCGTTTATTCTGTTTCAATCAAGCCGTAACCACCATCGTGACGTTTGTAGCAAACGGCAATCTTATTTGTTTCATCATCTGTATAAATGAAGAAATCGTGTCCTAATAATTCCATTTTCATGATGGCTTCATCTAAGCTCATTTCCTTTGGAACGATAGATTTAGTACGAACAACTTCGTCATCATCTACATCTTCATCATTAAATAATTCATGATCTAAGAAAGCTTCTGCAAGTGATTCTTTATTTTTACGTGTTAAACGTGTTTTTGTTCTACGAATTTGATCTTCCAATTTATCTACAGCACGATCAATAGCTGCATATAAATCGTCATCTACAACCTCGGCACGTAGAATAGCATAACGTGTTGGGATTGTAACTTCAATCTTCTGTTTTGTCGGATATGTACGAACCAAGACATTGGCTACATCATCCTCTCCGATAATGAAGTACTTTGTTAAAACATCCAATTTCTTATTAATTTTTTCTGAGATTCCCTGAGTTACTGTGATGTTTTTTCCTACAATATTGACTTTCATATTATGTACCTCCTATATGATTTGTATTGCTACTTAGATTATAGCACGTTTATTTTGTTTTACACTTTTCGACAAGAAATGACAAAAATATAACCAGTTTTGCCAAGGAGGTTGACAAGATAAAATGTAACAATTTTCAGAAAATGACTTGCATATTTTCATTACATGAGCTATAGTATAGCCAGGTGATTAACATGAACATTCAATCTACATATTTTTACTTTTACTTTAGATAGCCCTAATTAAACCAATCAAAACTGAATGGTATTTTAATTAGGGCTTTTAAGCATTAACAATTTTACTGTTAATGCTTTTTTGTTACTCACAAATGGAAAGAAGGATATTATTATGATTATTACTTTAAAGAAAAATGCACCTAAACACGATGTCGACAAATTGATTGACAAATTTGAAGGCATGAATCTTCATGTCACAATGATTCAAGGCGATAACTATAACGTCTTTGGATTGGTTGGAGATACAAGTGTTGTTGATGAAAAAAGCGTTATGGCTAACCCTATCGTCTATAATGTTCAGCGTGTTGCCCAACCTTATAAATTGACCAACCGTATGTTTCATCCAGAAGATACCATCGTAGATGTGAATGGCATTCAAATCGGTGGCAAAAAAATTGCGATGATTGCAGGTCCATGTTCTGTTGAGGGTGAAGACCAAATCTGTCGTATTGCCAAAGAAGTAAAAGCAGCCGGTGCTGATATGTTAAGAGGTGGCGCTTATAAGCCTAGAACAAGTCCATACGCATTCCAAGGTATGGGTACTGCAGGAATCATGGCCATGGTAAAAGCTAGACAAGAAACAGGACTTCCTATTGTATCTGAACTAATGAGTGCAGAACATTTAGATGAATTCGTAGAAAATGTAGATATCATTCAGATTGGTGCGCGTAATATGCAAAACTTTGATTTATTAAAAGCTGTAGGAAAAACGAAAAAACCAATTTTATTAAAGCGCGGTATGAGTGCAACGATTCAAGAATGGATCATGGCTGCTGAATACATTATGTCGGAAGGAAATCCAAACGTCATTTTCTGTGAACGTGGTATTCGTACATTTGAAACCTATACACGTAATACTTTAGATTTAAGTGTTGTACCCATCATTAAAGAAAGAACACACTTACCTATCATCATTGATCCAAGTCATGCCGCTGGTGATTATAAATTAATTGAATCCCTATCCCTTGCCGCTATTGCAGCTGGTGCTGATGGATTGATCATTGAAGTACATGACGATCCAGAAAATGCTTGGAGTGATGGTGCTCAAAGCTTAAAACCAAAACGTTATGCCGAACTTGTTGAAAAAGGAAAAGCCATCGCAAAAGTTATTGGAAGAGAGTTATAAGAAACTGCACATGCGGTTTCTTTTTATGTTAGAATGTTTTGGGTGATACAATGAACAATCCTTATCCTTATTCAAATGACAATAAAAGATATCAAACCATTAATTATTATTTTCGCAACAAATACCATCAAAAAGTGGCAAAGATTCCATTAAATGCAGGCTTTACCTGTCCAAATCGTGATGGATTTAAAGGAACAGGAGGATGCACGTTCTGTTCGAGTATGGGCTCGGGTGATAGTATTTTATGTTTTGATGATTCTTTGCAGAAACAATATCAAGAAGGCTTAAAGCGCATGCAAAATAAGTGGCCCGATTGTATTGGTTTTGCGTATTTTCAAAGCTATTCCAATACATATGCTCCACTATCTATCTTGAAGAAATTATATGACCCTTTCTTTAAAGATCCAAATATTCCTGGAGTTGCGATTGCGACTCGTGCTGATTGTTTAAATGATGAAATTATAGACTACTTAAATCAACAAGATAAGGAAGTCTGGCTAGAGTTAGGTCTTCAAAGTGTACATGAAAGCACCATGGAACGCTGTAATCGAAAACATTCAACACAAATCGTGTTTGATTGGTTAGACAAATTAAAGGATACAAACATCAAAACATGTGTACATATTATCAATGGACTTCCTGGTGAAACCAAACAAGACATGTTAGAAACTGTCAAACAGATTTCTAAACATCCTGTCGATGCGATTAAGATCCATATGCTGCATTTGATTGAAGGGACACAAATGGCAAAAGAATATGAAAAAGAACCATTTCATATTCTAAATTTAGAAGAATATGTCGATATTGTAGTCGATCAATTGGAGTTATTACCCCAAGAAGTCATCATTGAACGTTTAACAGGTGATGGAATTGCGAAAGATTTAATAGAACCAAAATGGACAATCAAGAAAACGATTGTGACAAATGAAATCGATAAGTTAATGGTAAAAAGAAATACGTGGCAAGGCAAACATGTCTAACCACGTATTTTTATTTATTTCAAATTTAAACAATAATATCTTTTCTTACCACGACGAATGATTACATAGTTTGATACATATGCTTGAGTAGAATCAATAACTAAAGTTTCATCATTGACTTTGACACCATTTAAGCTAATGGAATTCCCTTTGATCCACTCTCTAGCTTCACGACGACTTGAAGCAATCTTAGCCTCCACTAAAACATCGATTAAAGTCTTTCCAGCTTCTTGATCGACTTTGTCCATGTTTTTAACCGCATCTAAACGCTGTTGTTCATCCAAATCATTGAGTTGACCTCTAAATAATGCGTTTGTGATTTTTAAAGCCGATTCTAAACCTTCTTCACCATGTAAATCACGTACAACTTCTTCAGCCAATTTCTTTTGTGCCTCACGTCTTCCAGCATCTTCCTTTAAAGATACTTCTAAAGCATCGATTTCTTCTTTTGTTAGGAATGTTAATTTCTTTAAATATTCAATGACCTTTGAATCATCCGTGTTGAATAAGAATTGATATAATTCGTAAGGTGAAGTCTTTTTAGGATCCAACCAAACCGTTCCTGTTTCACTCTTACCAAATTTAGTTCCATCCGCTTTCGTAATTAATGGCATAGTCAAACCATAACATTTAACATCAGCACCACATTTTTTACGAATCAATTCCAAACCTGAAGTAATATTTCCCCATTGGTCCTGTCCACCAATCTGCATTGTACAACCTCTTGTCTGGTATAGATTTAAGAAATCCAAAGATTGAAGGATCATATAAGAAAATTCTGTATAACTGATTCCTGAATCTAAACGTTTTTTAACAGTTTCTTTATTCAACATATAGTTTACGTTGAATAATTTTCCATAGTCACGTAAAAAATCAATAATTGTGATATCTTTTGTCCAATCTAAGTTATTGACCATGTCAAAACCCCATAATTTAGAGATTTGTGCATGTAATGCATCATAATTTGATTTTAATACTTCTGGAGTCAACATACTTCTTTCTCCAGTTGCCTTTGGATCTCCAATAAATCCAGTGGCTCCACCCACCAACATGATTGGGTGATGTCCATGTTTTTCTAAACGTTTTGCCATTAATAAAGATGAATAATGCCCAATGTGCAAGCTATCTGCCGTTGGATCTGTACCAATATAGAATGTAACTTCCCCATTATTGATTACATCTTCTACTTCTTCACTTGTGACATTGTCAACTAAGCCACGCCATTTCAATTCTTCAAATAATTCCATTTTGTCCTCCCTGAAAATAAAAAAAATCGCCCTATAAGGACGATTAAATCGCGGTACCACCTTACTTCATACAAAATATTTTTTGTATGCACTTAAACCTTTAACGCAGGTATACGTCAAAATTGAAGCTCAAAGGTGTATTCCACAGGTCTATTTGAAACTTTACACCAGCCAGTTTCTCTCTAAGAAATAGATAATCTGTGTACTCTTTCTTATCATAGCGCATTTATTATATCGAATCTAGAATCTAAACTCAACAAATATGTTTTAAATTGTTGTAAATTTTAAAAATAAACGGTTTACAAGGAAGAATGAAGTTACCAATATATTCATGCACTACAGCATTAAAACCTCTTTTAAAATCAAAAACTCCATATCCCTCTTGTTCAGGTTCGAATAAACCACTAATACCATAGAAGTTATAGTACTCATACCCTTCTTCTATAGCTTCTTGAATCATATTCCAATGAATCGCATATGGTCCTCTAAAGACTCTTTGTTCATAATTACTTGATCCAACCAAATAAATAATTTGATTTGAATACTTCAAGAATAAACAACAAGCCAATGGTACTATTTCACCATATTCATATCTTAAACCTGAAATTTGGTTTAATTTTTTCTTTAAAGAATTATAGTATTCTTCATCCGTCTTTAAACGTTTTTCCTTTTTAACATTACCAGGATTTGATTCTAAGAATGTCTTTGTCTTTTCAATATCTTTTAAAGTCTTATCATATTCTTTCTGTATTTTAGAAGAATATTGATCTAAATCTAAATAAGACAACCACGTTTCTACATGATCCTCGCCATAGAACTCATAAAGTTCTTTATAATAGTTTAAATCAAAAGCATGGAAGTTATGACGCTTACTCGTCTCTTGTTCCATAGAATCTAGAATATCTAATTCATTAACATTTAATTTTCTGACATTTACACAATATTTTTGTGCACTACGAACGTCCTGTCTTGTTGTGTAAGAAAACTCTTTAAAAATATCATCGGCCGTTTTATTACGTAGATCTAAACTTGAACACCAACGACACTCTTTATTTAAATCATAGCCTTGAGTCAATGGAAGTTGTACAAAGCCTGATGACTTCAAATTTTCTACTACATCAAAATTATTGAATCCACCTTCAACAATATTTCCATCTTTATCTCTTTCTTGTAAATCAATCTCCGGATCTGTTTCTAGATACACAACATTCTTCTTTTTAAGATATTTTTTCAACTCGGATACAAAACTATTAAGTTTATCCTTTTGTTTATAATCAGCAATAAATCCTCTTGAAATATAACAATATTTAAAGACTTTCATCAAAGGAATATATGCAAGCATACACGTTGCATATACATTACCTTGCTCACTAGCTTGAATAAATTCAACTTGCCAGCCATCATGCATAAACTTTTGTGCCTGAAAATCCGATTGTTGAAAGATAACAGCATCAAGAGTATCTAAATAATTACGATACTCTTGGATACTTATGGTTTTGATTTGCATAAACACACCTTCTTAGTTGGCAACAATGTTTACAACTTTACCCTTAACAACGATCACTTTACGAATTGTCTTGCCTTCAAGCTGGCGTTGAACTGTTTCAAGTTCCATAGCCTGTTTTTGAAGTTCTTCATTGCTAGAACCAACAGCCGCTTCAAACTTACCACGCACTTTACCATTGACCTGAACAACACAAGTGATTGTATCTTCCACTAATTTAGCTTCATCATATGTTGGCCAAGGCTCATACGCTATTGTAGATTCGTGACCTAATAATTGCCACATTTCTTCACCAATATGAGGTGTAATACATGAAAGCATCTTCACGATTCCTTCAGCATATGGTTTATAAACGGTGTCAGCCTTATATGCTTCATTCACAAAGATCATCATTTGTGAAATAGCTGTATTGAATCCTAACGATTCATAATCTTCGGTAACCTTTTTAACAGTCTGGTTATAGACCTTATCTAATTTACCATCGTTTGTATCTGTGATTTTACCAGATTCAATAAATAAACGATAAACACGATCAATCCATCTTCTAGCACCATCACATCCTGCCATGGACCATGGTTTACTTTGTTCCAATGGTCCCATGAACATTTCATATAAACGCAGTGTATCGGCACCATATTTTTTTACGATGTCTGAAGGATTGACAACATATTTAGGGAATCGTTTTCCCATTTTAATTCCGTTTTCACCTAAGATCATACCTTGGTGTACTAATTTTTTGAATGGTTCTTTACATGCCACAATACCCTTATCGTATAGATAGTTGTTCCAGATACGTGAATACATCAAATGTCCTACCGCATGTTCTGGTCCACCAACATATAAATCAACAGGCATCCAGTGCTTTAATAATTCTGGATCGGCCAATTGTTTATCATTGTGTGGATCAATATAACGTAAATAATACCATGAAGATCCAGCAGATCCAGGCATTGTACTTGTTTCACGAACACCCTTTACACCATTTTGGTTGTATTGTTTCCATTCTGTCGCATTTTCAAGTGGCGCTTTTCCATTGTGTCCCTTATAGTCTTCTAACTCCGGTAAAATCAATGGCAATTCTTCATCTGGAAGAACATAGTCCGTTCCATCTTCTAAGTGTACGATTGGTACTGGTTCTCCCCAATAACGTTGACGAGCAAAAATCCATTCACGGAAACGATAGTTTACTGTTTCTTTGGCAATTCCCATATCCACTAATTTTTTAGTGATAGCTACTTTTGCCTCTTCTACAGTAAGACCTGTAAATTCTTCGGAGTTGATTAGCTTGCAGCCTTTTCCTAAATAGTCCTGTTTTTCAAAGGCATGCTCACTTACGTCTTGTCCTTCGATAACTTGAATCCTGTCAATATTGTGGGCAATCGCATATTCAAAGTCACGTTGATCATGGCTTGGTACAGCCATAACAGCACCCGTACCATAATTTGCCAAAACGAAATCTCCAATAAAGACTTCAACTTCTCTGCCATTGACTGGGTTGATGGCTTTAATACCTTCTAGACGACATCCTGTTTTTCCTTTATTCAATTCTGTACGGTCCATTTCAGATTTTGAAACCGTTTCTTGAATATAAGCTTTTACTTCATCCTGATTATTAATTCTAGGCATTAATTCCTGCACTAAATCTCCATCTGGTGCAAGTACCATGAATGTAATACCATAAATTGTTTCGATACATGTTGTAAAGATAGAGAATTTTCCTCCACCTACGATTTCAAATTGAACCTCAACACCCGTTGAACGGCCAATCCAGTTTCTTTGCATTTCCTTTGTCGATTCTGGCCAGTCAATTTCATTTAAGCCTTCAAGTAATCGTTCCGCAAAAGCAGCCTGGTCGATACATAGTTGTTTCATATTTTTACGAATAACTGGATATCCACCACGTTCACTCTTACCATCGATAACTTCATCATTCGATAATACTGTACCCAATTCTTCACACCAGTTTACTGGCATGTCTACATATTTGGCATAGCCATCTTTATACAATTGTTTAAAAATCCATTGTGTCCAATGATAGAATTCTGGATCAGATGTTGCGATCATTTTTGACCAGTCATAGTCAAACCCTAATTCCTGCAACTGTTTTGTGAAAGTCTTGATATTTGTTTGTGTGAAGCCATTTGGATTATTTCCTGTTTGAACAGCATATTGTTCAGCTGGAAGTCCAAATGAATCATATCCCATTGGGTGAAGCACATTATATCCTTGCATACGTTTCATACGCGAAACAATATCTGTAGCTGTATATCCTTCTGGGTGTCCAGCATGTAATCCAACACCACTTGGGTATGGGAACATGTCTAGTGCATAAAATTTAGGTTTTGAAAAATCCCAAACATCTGTTTTGAATGTTTCATGATCTGCCCAATATTTCTGCCATTTCTTTTCTACTTCTAAATGATCGTACATATTAGCCTCCTATTAAAAATAAAAAACGTCCTTGAAATCTAAGGACGTTTGTACGCGGTACCACCTTAGTTCACAATTCTCATTGTGCCCCTCAAACTCTTTATCGCAGAGTATACGGATAACATTACTCATCAGCTCCTTAGCAAGTTCAAAGGCTGTACAATGCTAAATTTCACCAACTTTAGCTCTCTAAAAATTGTCATTTCCTTCTACTACTCTAATTCATCGCTATGCATCAATTTTATCTTTTTTTTCATTGTTCGTCAATATCAACCGAAACGATTGCCTTATCATCATAATAGATTTTCATTGAAACATCTAAATATGTACATTCAATAAAAGTCTTTTGATCTTCAAAATGCACATCTATATTCTGTATCCTTTCATCTTTGTCCTTTATTATTTTTTCACTCGTATGACACAACTTAATGCGATTATTATGATGGATCATATGCTTGGCATGATCTACAATGGATAGTTCAAGAATATTTTGTTGATTCGCTTTTAATAAATACACATTTTGAAGGGTACTCAACGATAAAAAGGATACAATCTGAAGCACTAGAAACAAACACACTAAACTTACTTCACTCGCATACCCATTAATAGAGTTCAAAGTCATAAGTTTTATTCTTCTTTTTGAACCAAACATAATATCCATCTTCTTTCTTATAAAATATAGCCTCATCAATTTGTTCCATATAGATTTCATAGCCAGGACTCTTCACAATGCGATGCTTATCAAAATACAAGACCTTCTTTTCATGATTTAAAATATAACTTAGACAGTCCGATTCTATTTTCAAATCATTTGATTGTGCAAGTTCTCTTCTTAATTGTAAAACCGCAAATTGATTCTGCGTATCCACATCCATATGGGCAAAGTGCAAAGCACAACGCATAAGCATACAGCCTAATAAGCTGACTAAACTTGTGATAAACAATGCCAATAAAGCTTCAACCAGAGTAAAACCATTTCTTTTCAATTTTTTCATCAATCTTAAGATTCCTTTGGAAATATAAAGTATAAATACCATTCAATATAAGACTTGCACAAACCAAAATCACAAAGAACGCAAACAAGGCATCTTCGAGTAAAAAGCCATTATTCTTTTTCAAGACGAACCCTCCCAGCTCCAACCTGGAAAACAAGTTTCATTTGACTCGATGCATTTTGACAATGGAGTGACATAGCCTTAGACATGTTGCCCTTGGCATTGTAGTAAAAAGATACATGATCACATGCAATATCATGTGGTATTTTATATTCAACATCATCTATATAGATTGAATCACCAATTTCAACATACACTTTTCGATGTTTTACATACGCTTTTTCCTGCGCTGTAATACATAGAGTCTGCAGATTTTTCATAAACACATATAAAGAAGAGTGCATCTTTGTAGAAAGCCCAAATCCAAGCATAGAAACAATAAGCAGCACCACTAACATTTCAACAAGGGTAAATCCATTCTTATTGGGATACGGCTTGCCCATCTACGATCACCACTTTACTATGATCCGGACATGTATCCTGTCCTTTTTTTAAATAACCAAAATCAATCAATTCCTGCACACTTGTTGGCGTTTCTAATTGATCGATTTCATACAACATGATTTGCGAGTTGACAATTTCAAGTAAAGCTTCACACCCCTTATTACGAATAATTTTTTCTTTTTGTTGAATGATATATATAAGTTTCTAGCTATTTATTTTTCTTTATTTTTTATTCATCTAGTTTATTTTATGTTCTCATACTTTATCATTTTTGGCTACTTTTTATTCCATTGAACCTAAAAAAATATTCCATGTTTTATGCCATGTACTTTATGCCATTATGCCAAAAACATATATAAACAAAAAAGCCTCCCGCTTGGTAAGGAGACTCTTTTGCATAAGTTTTAGTTATCTTAGAAAGGGTGTGCTCATCCATGAAGAACACATCAATAATATAGCATATAAATTTTAAGATTTGTTAAAAAACAAAAACCATACCTGATGTGGATGAGGTATGGAATCGTTTTGGTGACAACTTTAAAAAAGGGGAGCTTTTAGCAATTGTCACATTTTGTTGTTGTTTATGCTAGTGCCACAAAGAGAAATGTTAAGATTCAATTGCACGTCTGCAATTTGCACTACACCAAAGAGAGCTTAGGCCTTTATCGCTCTACTTTTCCTAGCAACATGATTATATCATATCAGTATGAATTTTATATAAAAAGAACCACCTTTCAAGTACTTCTAGAATGTACTCTATTCAGTGGTAAGAAAATAATATTTCTTTGTAGTCGACTTGCATAAAAATAATATCAATCAGTCACGCTTGGAATGACTATAGATCAATACTAATAAATCCATATGCCTAACTTGGATTTGTGCATCAAGCTAACATGGTTCACTTAGAATTTCTCATGTTTGGGCCTTTACTATTATAGCATAGCAAAAACTGCCACACAACTAAATGCGTAGCAGTTTCGTTTCTCCTTATACCTAATGAATGGTATACGAGATAAAAAGAATATGATCGTATTCCCCTAAGCATAGATATTATACCATATTATGGTATTGGTCGTATTGTGCACTCTACTAATCTATGTGCATATATTTTAACACAAAAAAGCAAAGGACGTATAAATCATACGTCCTAGGAAACTCCTTCTACACTAGTAGACGAGCTATTTTATAATTGGCTATCTCGAGCTTGCGTGATATTTAAGGAGCAACATGATTTTCATTTCCACCAATTAAATTTTCGTTCACGATAGTTCACAAGATCATAATGTATTTACAAACATATAAACCTCTTTTTTGCAGATTTTGTGCAAATATGAGTATTTGATGTCGTATTTCGTACATTATGTACAATTATTTGAACAAATTAGCGATTTTTTCAACGATCTTTAGCAACAGTTCAATCAATTTATTGATTCCTGTCACATTGATTTTGTTTCCATTATCGTCTTTAGAATCTGTATTTGGTTCATCTTTTTTATCGTCTGTTGATTCATCTTTCTTTGGATTTGATTTATAAAAATCAATATCGTGGAAGATTATATCTTTGTCAATTGGATTAGCTGCATACTGATGAATAACACCTACGTTAGATTGGTCTGATTGAATATTACCGTCATTCGTACCCCAATTTGCAATCCAAATAGGATATGTTGTTTCTACAAATGTTCCTAGCCAACTAGTACTAGTATAAACACCTGTATAATATCCCTTAGCACTCATATAGTCGCAGAATACTTTACAAGAGAAAGAACATCTTTCTTTTGTTAAGACACCAGCTTTCTTCTTGTAATTATCTGCATCCTCCATATCAAGCCATACACCTAATTGAACATTTCTGTCTTTGATTAGATTATATACATACTCTGCTTCCGCTCTAGCTTGACTATCATCTAACGCATAATCATAGCAATACACACCATAAGGAATCTTTAATTGTTCACATTTATCTGCAAAGTATTCAAATTTCTTATCAGTGTATTCTCCGTAGGAAGCACGCAAAATCACAAAGTCATATTTTGATAAATCAATATCTGAACTGTTGTGTTCTGAAATATCAATTCCGTACCCCTTAACATTCTTAGTGTAATCCGTTGTAGGTGGCTTAGAAGGCTCTGTAGAAGGCTTAGAAGGATCTTTTGTATCTTCCTCAGTATTTGTATCAGGTGCTCTGAATTTCGCCCACATTTGGCTTCTATCCTCTGTAGCGGACACTGCAACAAAGAACTTTCTGTCTCCTTCTTTTCCTACAACATATCTATGCCCATTCGTTACACACTTCCAATAATAACGAATCTCATCATCTGTATTGCATTGACCAAAGATTTCACCACTTGGATTATCGTAGTGTTTGTGAACACCATCAACAATAAATGTTGCGATACCATCTTCCTGAGTTAATTCAATATCTTGTGTTTCAGGAGCACCGATTGTGGCCCAAGGCTCAACACCATATGATTCACTGCCACTGACTGCTGCGAAACATCTGACTCCATTTGTATGAATCCATGAAATCCATCTATGTCCAAGTCCTACCCATTTTTCTGTATAGACTTGTTTTTCGCCATTTACAAATGTTCCGTAAGAAGCACCTGTTGGTGCATCTCTATGAATAACGATAGCAGTATCATTGTTGAAAGTTGCCATTCCATTTTCTTTAATCAATTGAGAAGCATCATATGTAGAAGCATTAGTATAGAATTTAGGTCTTAAATATCCCCAAATAGCTCCTTGATAGTTTAAAGGCCATAACATAGCTTTAGGTTTGCCTAGAACGTTCTGAGAAAGTGCTCTGCCTTCCCAATAGATAAATATATGTCCGTATCTTGCATCACCACCTACAGACACTCCCACATCACCATTTTGGGGAGCACCTGTAACAACATCAAAGTAACTTAAAACACCATTATTTGCTCGATTGAACCACCAATCTTTGGCATGGCCACGTGCAATACATGGCTTCCCTCCCCATGCCATCAATCCTTGAATTAATGAAACACATTGTCCACCATATGGTTCTACACTTTGAACATAGTTGATGTTCATTATTTGCCCTTTATTATTAAAAACCTTATTGATAGCATAGTTATAAAACTCTTGTGGAGTTCCCATTCTTTAACCTCCTTAATTTTTATCTAGAAGAAAGTCTTGAATTTCATCTCTAGTTTCTTGGAGTTTGTCTTTATCATTTTCAGAAAGCATATTGTTGATGATTGCAATGTTTGCTTTTAGTGTCAAATTGCCACGTTGCTTATCTTCTTCTAATCTTTCTTCATGCTCTCCTAATCTTCGAGAGTGTTCATTCAATTCTTTCTTAATCCCTTCTTGTGTGATAACTAAACTTTCAATTGATTTTATTCTCTCATTGTCTCTTGCTAACCATTCTTCGTGTTTTCTAACGGTTTCTTTTAAATCGTCATTAGGTTTCTTTACTTCTTTAATGATTTTAACTACTCCCCAAGCGGAAGCAATGAAACCTAGAAGCCATAAAACATATTCTAAATCAATAGTGATAACTTTTCCCATTAGTCACCTTTGACGTTGATTTTATCAATTCCATTATCTAATTGAATCTTAACGTATTCTTCAATTTCATCAAAAGTACTTTGAACAATTTCACTAATCATTTCTTTTGTGATAATTCCATGCAATGCATCAGGTACTAGATCATAAAGCTTACTAACAACTTCTTCAAACTTCTTGCCACCTGCATTAGTTGTATCTTTGTAGTTGTCCTCTGCTTCTTTAATGTAGACCACTGCTTGGGCAGTAATTTTAGCAATCACTTCTTGAACTTCTTTTGCTTTAGTTTTAGCTTTGGTACTGAATTTAAAATATAAAGCTAATCCGCCACAAACCAAAGTAGCAGCAGTCTGTAATAAAGTTAAAAAATCTTGTACATTCATAAATTTACACCTCCAAAAATATTTCATCTCTCTCATATTTTCTGAGGTACTGTTTTATGGCATCTCAATTATATAATGAAAAGAAAAGGACGTACATTTTATGTAGCACGTCCTATAACTTATACAATACATTTTGTGTGATGTAATTTTACATTGTTCTTAGATACTTTAGCATAAATCATTGTTGTAGCAATGTTTTCATGCCCTAAAATAGCTTGGACTTCCTCAACACCCATTCCACGATTCAAACCATCTGTAGCAGTTGTATGTCTAATCAAGTGAGGGAATACCCTACGTTCAATTCCAGCTAATTCTCCAAGTTGTCCTATTCTTTTCTCGATTCCAAATTTTGATAATCTCTTATGTGGTTTTCTGTCTGAAACAAACAACGCTTTATTATCATCATTTCTAGAATTAAGATAATTCTTTAAAGCAATCTCTGCTCTTGCATTTATGTATGATATTCTATGTTTATTGCCTTTACCAAATAATACAACTTCTTTAGTTTCAAAATTAACATCTGCTTTATTTAAGTTTACAACTTCTGAAACACGACACCCTGTAGAATACAACAATTCAAAAAGAGCTTTATCTCTTAGCGTTACACAAGCATTTCTTAATTCTTCCAGTTCTATGGATGATAATGGCTTGCGTTCTTTTTCTTCATACTTGATTTTCTTAATATTTCTACATGGGTTACGATTTATATATTCTTCATTGCAACACCATTCAAAGAAAGCGTTGATAACAGTTCTTCTAGCATCTAGACTTCTGTTGCTTATTCCTCTTTGAGTCTGAACTTTATACAGATAAACTCTAATATCGTTTGTAGTAATCATTTTAATAGGCTTATGTACTTGTCTAAAAAAATCTTTTAAGTAAAGATCGTACATCTCCAAAGACTTCATACTCATTCCTTCAATCTTTCTTGTTACGAAGTATGTTTGATAGCACTCAGGCATATAATTGGTATAAAGTGCTACAGATGTTTCAATAGGCTTTATTTCATAACCGTTAACAAATACAGTTAACTTCTTAAACAATACGCTTAAAATATCTTTATCAAAATCATCTGATAAAGACGAAATAAATTCATTCACAAATTGTTCTTTCATAATTTCTCCTCCTGGCATAAAAAATATAGTCAACGATCGAAATTATGGTATAATAAAAACGACCTAATCAAGGTTGAAGTTGGATGATGTTTTAGCGGACAATTCCAACTTCTTTTTTTATGCATTTTTCCTAAGTTAAACTTACTACACGTGCTTAAAATAATCAAGCACAAGTAACAAATTAAATAAATTCTTATTTAGTTAAGCTTCCTTCAATTAATGGGTTGCATCAAACAAATTCCTCATGTTTGTCCGTTTATAGTCTCTGTCTAAACCATCTTGTTGATTGTAATAGTTCCAGAACTGTCTGGCATTTTTAACGTCACACAATCCAGCATCAACTTTTTCCTTTACATAGTCTAATACGGCCGTAAATTTACTTAGCGGACAATCAAATTCACTCATTGCTTCTGTATCTTTTTTAACATAGTGAGTGAATAGCATAATCGATTTTTTCTTTTCAATGGCATTATCAATTTCTGCTTTTATTTCTTCGACTGTCGGATAACTCTCTTGTTTAACAATAGATAATGGACAATAATCAAAATACTTAGTTCCGTCAATCAAATATTTTCTGTCAGTAAGAACTCCATGTGATGTAGTTCCATCTGCATTGTAATATGTCCCATTCCTACACATTCTGAATCCATTTTCTTTTACAACTTGATTTAAAATATCGCTACTTGCGTTGTTTTGGCAACTATACATAACAGGATAATACAAACCACTTGTTTCTTTTAAACCATCAACTAATCCCTTTAACCATGTACTCCATTTGTCTTTATCACTCCTGTAATCGGCCGGTCTATCTCCTTTTCCACCATATATCGAAAAGTCAACATCTCCGTCAATAAAATAGTTGTAATAGTTTTCTTTTGAAATTGGATAAGTTAAAATCGTTGATGCGATTGCAATTGTGAACGGAAAACCATATGATTTCATCAATTCAAATCTATTATCAATGTTAAACGCATCAAATGAGAAAATTATATGCGTCTTATCATTCTTTAATTTTAATATATCTTCTGCATTTTTAGCTATTTTGTCCACTTTTTTACGTCCATATTCCTGATACACACCATTATATGGTTCGGTCGTAACCATCAAACTGTCTATAAACGTCATACTATTTATGTCAAAAATAATATATGCCGTGTTTTCACTTAATTTAATCTCGTTTTTCTTTTGTCCTTCTAGTGCAATAAAACTTCCATCTTTTGCAAATGTAATTAAATTAGCTATATCTTGGTTTTTAATAACACCATTTTCAAATTTATATACGTGGATTGTACTACCACCACGCACAGCAATAGGATAAGATGTAGCCCAACCACTTTTGTCATATGTGTAATTCGTCATAGTTGGAGTTCCCCATGTCACAAGTGCTTTATCTTGGTTGATTTTAGTTTTATCAAAGATGTTTGGGCTCTCTTTTACCTCGAAAACAGATGTGTTTAATTCACCTATATCTTCCTTTAGTTGACTTACTCCTAGTGCTTCATCTAACTGTTGAACAGTACCTTTTTTAGTTCCTTGTCCATCTTCGACGATCAATACATCTTCCTTGTTAATGCCTGTTGTTTCAGGCAATTCTTGTATTCTAACTCCCATTATATGTACCTCCTATTTAATTTTCATAGCTTTTATAGTGTTGAATATTACCTTTTTTGTTGTAGTGAACTGCTTTTATTTTCTTTATAACTCCATTGTCGTTGTAGAAAACATTGGCAGTCCTTAATCGCTCTTTTCCAATTGTATCAACAATCAAGTTAACTCCATTCTTAGCCAAGATGTCTACTCCGTCTTTAGTTAGAATTTCTGTTTGATACAAATTTGTATTGTACGCAAGTTTAAATTGGTCAACCAATGTTTTAAAATCGCATGTAGCACTATCTGATTTAGAACCGAAGTTATCAACTACACGAACGTATAATGTATAACTTGTTTCAGGGCTTAAATTGTCTAAATGAATTTGCGTATCAGTTCCCACATTAATCCAATTTGAATTGTCTAGTGAATATTCATAGTGATCTATTGTTGCTCCTTCATTTACAGAGAATCCATACCAAGCAAACATACCGCCATACGGTGTTAACCGTGTACATTCAATACCACCTACGTTTGGTTTTTCATGGTTCAATGTTGTAAATGATGTACTAGCTGCTAACGAAGGTTGACCATAGTTATCGACCATTCTTACATAGAATTTATAGTTTGTATTAGGTTTCAAATCACTAAGAGTTAAGCTTGTTGCTTTACCTTGGTCTGTCCATTTTTTTTCATCATTAGATGTTTGATAAGAATAATCAGTGGCCATGTCTCCTAATGAGAATCCACTCCAACTAACTGTTGCAGAATTGGACGTTACCGAGCTTAAAGAAACACTTCCTTTTGAAGGCGCATTAGGATATTTAGTGGTTGCAGTAAAATCGACTGTTTCACTCCAAACTCCATTGTATTTTCTTTTGAAGCGATAATATCCAGTGTATTTTGTGTTCGGCTTTAATCCTGTCCATGTATCTACAAAAGGCGTATCGGCTTTTATTGCTTTATTCCAATCCATCCATGTTTTACCGTCACGACTCCATTGGTTTTCCTCAGACTCAAACGGAACTGAAATTGTACAGTACATTGTATTGTATGTACTTCCAACATTGCTTATTGTTGCCTTGTCTGCGGTTCTATCAATATTAGGAAGCGAGATGTCTACTATATTTGTGCTTGTAGAGCTACCTATAGCTCCTGTATATGTTCCATTAAACCAATAATGCACTTTGCTTGATGCATTACCATTAGAATCATGGTCAACTGTAAATGAACCGTTTTGTAGAATATATTCCTTGCTCGTACCAGCACCACCATCTGTTAATGTAGCATGGCTACTGTAATCCGGCGCTCCTGTAACACCAGCTGACCAATCTTGTTCAACACTATAGCCTGTATAATTAGGGTTTTTATTTTCAACTAAAATCCTAGTTCTTGTATGGACTGTAGACCTATTGTTTATGACATCTTGTTCGCTCCATGCGTAAACTTGGAAATACATATTACATCTGCCACTGTATGACCAAATTTGATGATTTGCTAGTAATGCCCAGTTATAACCTACATAAGCCATTGATTAGTCTCCTATCTGAAAGTAGAAATATCCGTTAGGGCAATTTGTCGTGTTTGGGTCGGCAGTTCCAACTTTATAACGAATTGATTCAATATTAACTGCATGGTTTTCATCAGGCGGTATCGTTACGTTATTAACCTTGATTGTTTTGATAGGCACTAATTGATCTACAACTTCTTGTTTAATATATCCAGCATCATTTTGAAGTTCAGATACATTTTTAGGGATTTCAGTTTTCTTTGCATAAACACTAGCTAAATCTAGATTGACAATATAATCAACAGGACTAATTGTATTTCCATCTAATTTAATAGTTGTGATAGGCACTTGAATAGCAATGTTTTTGTCATTGTCTTTGGCAATGTTTGTTCCATTTACAGAAATTGTCTTTACGAATTGATTTAGAATTTCTATTAAATCCAATTGATTAGAAATATCGCCAATCATATTTCCCCATTTGATTTTCAAATTGGCATGGTCATTGATTACTTTAATTTCTTTTCCATTGTATATATAGAACAATCCTTTTGAATCAACATACGCATGGTCTCTACTTGGATTTGTAATATCATCTACAGAATCAACGATTTCTAGCCAAAATTCGCAATCACCATCTTTTAAAGGAAATACTACCGCCATATCTTTATTACATACTACAGGTTGCATATTATTTTCCTCCAGCTTTCATAATGTCTGCAAAACAAGATGCACAAGAAGTAATTTCTACACCTAAGAATTTTGTACAAGCTTCAATAAACTTCTTGTTAATCTCCAAAGCAATATTCAATAATTCGGGGTCTCTATCAGAAGCTTGATACGCTTCAAATGCAGTGTACATAGCCATACTTAAATGTTTAACTAAACACCACTGTTCTCTATCCCCTTTGCCGCCAAAAGAATTGTATAGATAAAGCATTTGAGAACGTCTTATATTAGCGTAATCATCAATTTCATCCTTTAGTGCTTCAATCTTTTCTAAATTATCAGGAATTTCTTCTTCACTAATTAATCCATTTTCAACCTCAGAAATACGTTTTTCTAATAAGGTTTTAGCGTGTAGTTCTGCACTTGCAATTTGTGTAAAACTACGGATAATATCTTCTCCAATTCCCGAAGTGCTATATTTGTTTTCCATCTACACAACCTCCTTTTTGTATGCTTTGATAGACAATCTAGCAGACTGTTGTTTTTGTTTTCTTTTAAAGTCAATTTGTTGACTGTTCAATTTCAATAGCGATATGGCAGACTGCCAATCTCTAGGATTTTGTTTTACATGATTTGATAGATTTTCAATTCTTTGCTCATATCTATTCATAGATACCTCTTATCTGTTTACATGACTATATTTAAGATAATTTACTAACGTACAATCAAAATTTCCGTTTCCTGTTACTTTGATTGTTTTATATCCTGGATCTAATATTCTATTTCTCTCATCCTCTGAAAGATATCCACAAGCTTTAAGAACATCAAAATTCGAGTATTGCCCAGGCCATAGTCCATTGCCTGTAATCCACGCTCCGTTGAATTGCTGCTTGAAATATGGTGTCATGTCTATTCCTTCAATCTCAACATTAAAGTTTGTAGCAGTAGAATTATCTATTACTAGTTTAAACTCAAAACGCTCATAATAAATCAAATCCTGAGAAATTGACATTCCTATTACCGCTGGTTTAGAACTTGAACATCCCCATCTAGGGAACTCGTACCCATAAAAATCAACTATATGGTTTCTACGTTGAATGGAATTGTATCTTCCTTTTTCTTTCAAATCATAGACACTATCAGCTAATATATTTATCGCCTTACTAATATCCATAACTAACCACTCTTTCCGTCTCTATCTGTTCTTAGGAATTTCTCTAGAGTCAATGTGTCTATTTCAACTCCTGTTTTATCTATTTCTCTTTGTAGGTTTGTGATATAGAACCAATCATCTTGCTTTAAAATACGTTTCATGTATCTGTTACAACTTCCCAATTGCAATAAATTGAGATCATAAATAAATCTGATTCTATCGCCTACGTTTACTTCTTTAGGCAACGCTTCACAAGAAGTGTTGATAGAAAACTTTCTTCTTGCATTAATTAGTTTTCTACAGGCACAATCATATACAACCTTGGCCGCATAAATTCTATCGTTATCAGTAATGATAGTTGTTCCGTTTGTAGACTCAGGGTCAATGCTCTGTTGTACATAAACACTCTTTACTCTGAAAATACCAATGATATTTGATGTACTTATTGTTGTGGTATTGCAATACGGATAAGGTTGGTTTTGGCCAAAGAAATTAGCTCTACCATTACCAGCATCTGAAACGTACATTGCAACGTGTGATGCAGGTGTGTCACCACCTCTACCGAATATGCACCAATCACCAAATTGAGGTGTATCAACATAATCAAAGAATTGAGAATAGCCTAATTCATCTCTGTTATACCAAATGTAATCTGCATATCCATCACCGCCAATAGCTCTCGTTGGGTCAGGATAATTTAATGTCTGCAATGCTTTTTTCCAAGCATCTACACATTGATATGGTTGCTCAGGAGGTACACCATCCATGTCGATAGATTGACCATTCCATGTGTTGATAAAATTCTGAGCGTTCCAAGGACGAGATTGTGTTTTATCCGTATCGGTTGTAGTTCCGTTATCGTCTTGTTCCCACTCAGGAATCAAACCATAAATACGTTGAGCAAATTCAATACGTTTTTGATACTGTAAATCAATAGATGTATCACCTCGCTCATAATCTGCCATAAAAGCCATTACCATGTAATTCATATCGGCTTCCATGTGTGACCATTGTTGGAATGTAATGTTATATGAAGGAGTAGGAATCCAAGGCCCATTTGTAGCGTTTGTTGACCATTCTTCAACTAACTTAGCTACTTCCCCTTTTCCGTACATTGTGTAGCTTGTATACCCATGAGAGCCTAACCAATTTGTAATTCGTGTGTATGGTGTCCATTGAACCAATCCAAATCCTTTTTGAGAATCAGGAACATCACCCATTTGATACAAGTTAGGGTTTAAGGTTGATTCTACGTGACACGAACCACATAAAGCAGCAATAGCAGATTTGCTCCAAATGTCTTTTAAAGAGTGCCATAAGGCTTTAGCATTGTTTATTTCCTCTGCATCCGTCAAAAATCTTTGCTCTTTAGGAATTACCCATTTATAGTCTTTAGAGTCTTTTGTCATGTCCTCTAGACTAAATGGCGATAAATCATCAAAAGCAAATGTTCCTTCAATGAATACACCGCTTTCATATCCAACTGATTCCGTATCAACAATCGAATACTCCAATTGATTGTTAGGAGCTAATTTAGGAAAGTCTACATATTCATAATCACGCTCGTTATTTATGTTTGATCTCAAAATAACTACAGGAAACTTAGGGTTCTGTAAGCTTTTATCGTTATATACTTCTCTTAATGACAAAGAGGACATACCACTATCAGATTTATTAGCATAAACTGTAGCTAAGTTAATAACATCCGAAAAATTGGTTTCCATTGTTGGCTCACCAATGATTCTGTAGTTTCTTCCTAACGTTGGTTTATTAGAAAGCATAACAGGTTGTTTCTTTCCAAAATATCCAACTTCAACTTGCTTATCATTTGTAAATGGAACTCTCCAATAAACAGATTGTGTCAATTCACAAGTTTTAGTAAGTGCATCCAATTTAGATTGTCTAGAATAAACATAGTCAATCTTTTCGTTATCAATCTCAGTTTCAAAATTCATCTTCCACTGAGTCGAGTAATACATATCTTCGCTTTCGTATACGTTCTTTATAAGAGCGTTTTTAACCGCATAATTTGTTGGGACTTGTCTATATGTCCATTCGTTAATTACGTGCGTTAGAGATATGTTTAAGCCACTTACAGATGGTTTATAGTCAGTAATCATTCCGTAGAAAACTCCACAATCCATGATTACTCGCATTTCTTTTCTTCCTGAGATTAAATCGTAGTATTCGTTAGGAATTGTGATTTGCATTTCAGGTACTGTCATTAACTCGTTTGAAAAACTGATTGTGCTTAAAGCCTCTCTGAATCTTTTCTTAACTTTTCCAAATTCTAATATTTCAAAGTAAGGAATCATATTTACTCCTAACTACCAATTTTGCCTTGTCCTACCCATTTACCATTTTTTCTAATTCTACTTGACCCTTGGTTTTCTTTATTCGCTTTATCAGCACTATATTTGCCAATAGTGGCCCAAGAGCCTTTAACTCTCTTTTTAAACCATCCTGTAGCTCTATCCAAAGAATAGAACACTTTACCTTTTCTTACTGCCCATGGTCTAAAATCAGGGATAACTTGTTGAATAGAATATATATTCTCGTAAGGTAATGTAGCATCTTCACCTCTTAATTCAACTTTAACGTGTGTTGTATCTGTCGGAAGTTGTAACTTACCACTCCATTGACTATTTTGTGCCACTGTTTCCCATCCTGATGAATAAGCTAATGGCCATGTATCTGCATGAGAGAATATTACTTGATTGTAAATCTCTCTCCATGAGGCTTTATTGTTGTTAGAAACGCTAATGATCAAAATATAGTTATATCTTCCACCATACTGTACATACTTTCCGTTTCCTGTATATTGACCAGTATCCGTTACACCATATCCAACTAAATCTAATGTGAACGTAACACCATAGTTTCCATCATCTGAAAAGTTGATACCTTTTCCATAGCCTTTTGCATGGGCGGTAGCAAGTGGGAATCCAAAGTCTGCGGTATCGCCTGGATTTCCACCTAATACTACGTTTGCGTATGGCCCTGTGTTATCGTAAGCTCCATGAAAGTTTTGCCATGCCATTAAACACCACCAGCCAAATCATTCTCAGAACTTCCGTTATTAGTACGGATGTATGAATTTCCATCAGGAGTACCACCAAAGATATTTATATTACCTGTAGCAATGCTTCTTCCGTCATTGAATTTTCCTTCAAATACAGTATCTCCTGTTTGTTTCCATGCTCCACTGTTTTTAAGATTTGTAAGAATCTTTTCAACCGCACTGTACATATCTCCAATGCTGCCTTCAAATTTTCCGACCTTATTTTGTAAATCTCTGATAGCATTCCAAATCTTTTGGATTTCTGCCCATAGCTTTTCGATTTCTTCCCATTGCCCACAATCAGAACAAATCATTACATCCATGATACTGATTAAATTCTTTTCCAAATCTTTGATAGCTTCTTTTACATCACAAACATCATATGTATCAATCTTTTCTAACAACCCACCTAATAAGCAATCGTTCATATCGTGCATATCTGTACAGTTGTTATGGCCCTTATTTTCAAACCCTTGATTTGCTTTAAGATTTGCACAAATAGCATCTGTTACACCTTTTTGAATGAAATTACTGCTTGTAGCTTTCAAAGAATCGCAAGCAGAACAAACATCTTTATTCATTTATGTGTACCTCCTAATCTCTACAGATAACGAAGTTTACCTTGTTATCATTTACAAAACGAGTGTGTAGAGATATTTCATCATCTTCTATCCAATCAACATAAATAGAAAGGAACTGCAACCAATTCGTTGTTTCTCCAGCTTTTACTGTTCCACTCATGCTTAATTCCACTGTTTTGTTAATATCTTCTTCAAATGAAGCATTTGTTGTTTTTGAATAAACCAACGATCCACTCTTATTAGGAACACGAATCGAAACAGTAGGAGCTGAACCAGCTTGAACTCCTGTCATTTTATAAGAGTAGTGTTTCAATGTAACACTGTTGAATTTGTATGTAGCACTCTTATCTTTGTTAGGCTTCATACAGAAATCTACTTTTCCTGTAATAACTCCGTCAGCTACTTTCTCGTAATCACTAGTGTGAATCCAATCTGAATATCTGAATGTGAAATTACCTTGTCTGTCAATTTCAACGCTCAATCCAGGTGTAGACTGTTCAATAGTATATTGCGTTTCGATTGCCAAATTTTGAAGTTGAAGATTATACAACTGGTCTTGCAATCCACACATCCAACAAATCATAGCTGCTTTCATGTTGTAATCATTGTTGGCATATTGACTCATGAATAATTTCCAATCACACAAATCAAATCCATCTATGATGTCATACAAGCCTTTTGTAAGACAATCATTGGCATTTTCCATGTCTGTACACGTATTATTACCATTATCAGGATTTAAGCCTGTATCGTTTCCTAAAGACGTACAGATTGAATCTGTAACACCATTTTGGATAAACTCTGCACTGCTATCTTTTAACTTTCCACAAGCAGTGCAATAACTTTTTACATTCGCCACTGCAAGCCTCCTTAATTTGTAAGTTCATCAACATCTATATATACACAAGCCATCTTACAACATGAGCCTGTGACCACTAATCTATTCATTCCATGATGTACCGTGAACCCAAATTCATCTTCGATCACTAGATTATCTAAATCTACTTCCTCTGATGCACAACATCCATCCGCAGTAAAGTATAAGTTCCAACTTGAATCAAGTGTTAAAATTCCATCATATTCACCTAAAATCATCATTTTGTTTCCGTTGATTTCAATTTCAGGGTTTTGGAATTTACCATCTAGAATCAATTTGACCTTATCGGTATCTAATACTGTTCCACTGTAGAATCTTCCAGCAATTGACTCAACACAATAATCTTTTTTACAGATTTTGTTCTTAATCAAATCATCACCGAAAATCTGTTCACCTTTGATGCAATCGTAGACAATCTTGTATGAATTGCCACAATTCATAAAATCTTCCAATGCTTTAGTTCCCATTACACATAAAGATGTTTCCTCTGTAATGTCTCCACAATCGCATAAACACGAATTGCAAGTTTCCATATCAGGGGGGCAAGTAACACAACACGATAAGCACTCTTGAGCATCTCTGAAATCCTCGCAATCAAGGATATTACATACAGAGTAAGGAACTAAGAATGTTTTCTTTGTGTCTGCAATATGCCATACACCTTCCCAAAGTTTAAAATCAATATCCATTGATAGATAACCTTGGTATTTTTTGTAATCTTCACTAAATCCTGTGACATAGGCCCATGCCCAAATCAATTTGTTATCTTGAATCGCCCATAACCTTCCAGGTTTAAGCAAATTCAAATTGAAATAGTCACGTAGGAATCTTCTATCTTCATCATGAAAATGTTCATAATTAAAATTCAACGTTAAGGACAAATCACCTTCCGTAAGAAACTGTTGATTCTTTTGGAAAGCAACATAACTACCATGTCCGTAACTGTATTCTTGCGTTGCGGTCTTTGTATCTTGCTTTAGAGAGGCAGAGGAAATCTCCTCCGCACTGTCTATTACAAGATCATTAAACTGAACGTATGTTTTTAATGGGTTTAAGTTATAACAAGTCATTATGCCAAACCTCTCAAGCATCTACCTACTTTGATAGCCTGCCTTCTTTCGTTTCCTTCGTTGAAAGCAATACTGTTATTCGTAACACGATTATCGTTATTGTTGATAGTCACGTTCTTATTAACAACGTTTCCAACATGAGAACCATATCTAGTAGACAATTCTTTGAATGCACCTTTTAAATCCATGTTATTTACTTTATCCATGAAGCTTTGACCTGCGTTCTTAACTGCACTACGTTTCATTACATACTCACCAGGAGTCAACATAGCAGGCACTGTATCTGTTCCACTAGGCTTCATAACGATAGGTTGTCCGCCTTTTTTCAAGTAAACTGGGCCACCTTTAGCAAACTTAAAGTTTTTTCCTTGTGATTCATTTCCTCTGTTTACTGTAGGAGTGGTTGTACCGCCTGTATTAATGCTTCCTGATTGATTGTTGAACGCATTTTTAAATGCACTTCCTAAATATTGTCCTAAATCTGTGAATCGTGTTGAATATCCATACATCATAGTAATCTGATTAGAGATTGAACTAGACATATTAGAGATGCCTTCACTAAATCCACTTACAACATCTTTTCCAAACTTCTTACCTACGGATTTGAAGCTTTTCTTCTTCAATGAAGCTTTAGCATTATCAATCTTAGTTCCAAATGAACCTTCAATATCAATACTTTTGAAACCTTCAATAATTCCATTGGCCATATCTGTACCTGAGGTATTAAATTCAGACTTCATGTTAGATAACGTTGTGGCCATGTTGTGGAAGGAAGTAACGATTGAGTTTACTTCTGTAACAACAGTTGTAGTAGCTTCTCCAACCTTCAATCCTTTAACATTGTTTAGGAACGTTTGAATACCTGTTGTGACTTCTCCAATCTTAACGAAATCTAGATTTAATCCAACGATAGAATTTAAGCTTTCACACGTTTTTTTCAACTTAGAAACAGTTTTATTAACTGTGTCCATATTCTCTAGATTTTCTGTTAAGCCTTTATTGGTTGCCATTTCATTCACTGCATTTCCAATACTCTTAATATTGGCTCTCAGTGTTTCAAAGTCGAAATCAGTTGAATACACGTTCAAAGTTCCAAACTTGAGGATTATATCACCTAAAGTTGTAATCGCCTTTAGTGCGTTGTTAAATAGCTTAGAATCAGGCATTTGTCTTAAGTTATAAGACAACATATTCTTGTCTTTTCCTGTTCCAACACCAGCAACAGAAATGTATCCAATTGCTTGAGAAATACTAGAGATTGTCTTTTTAATATCCTCTGCATTTGGTAAAGGATTGTTTGTGATTGTTGCTTGCAAGTTTCCAAATTCAGGAACAATCTGTTCCAAAATCTTCAATGTATCTAGGAACTCTTGAGCATTTGTAGAGTTTAAATTAGATTTAATACTCTTTGTAACATCAGGGAATACAATTTTTTTCATTTCACTAACAACACTAGCGACATTCTTTAAAATGCTTGTACAATTCTCAACGTTAATTGAACTTCCATTGATACTAGACATCTTAGAAAGGCTAGAAGCCATTGTTGTATAGTTCTTAACGATACTGTTTGCATCCGCAATGTTTGTTGCACTTGATGTGCTAACTGTAGGAAACTCAAAATCATTAATATTCTTGATTACCTCTTGAATATCTTTGAATTGATCGTTGAAAGAACTACTATCAATACTCATTACTTGTACTTTTGAAATTGATTCTCCAATAGTAACAAGTTTCTTTAGAATCCTAGTAATATTCCAAGTCTCCATATTTTTCCATAAAGACTCAGAGCTTTTAATAACTTGACTCCACCAAGAAGAAAGTGTTCCTCCACCTTCAAACATATCAATGACATCCATAATTCCTTGGATTTTCTTTTTCAATCCTTTTGTGTTTGAAGGAACATTCTTATCGACTTCTTGCATAGCTTTAGCACAAGCAATCAACGTACCAGCTAGTCCTGTTGTTGTTACCATTCCTAGCACTTGGGCCAATGTAGTGATTCCACCCGTTAGGACACCAGCACCACCTTGAATACCTGTAATAAGTGTCATAGAGCCAATGCACTCAAATAAGCCTAATAACTTATCGTTGAATGTGTCGAATCCATCAGGCATAGTCTTATCTAGCTCTTGCATAGCTTTTGCAAATAGCCATAAAGCTCCGCCTTGACCAATCATCATTGCCAATCCTGTTAAGGCATTGTTCATCTCTAATACTTTTGAAACTGCTGCATTAAGTGTGTTAGCTCCCATCATCAATCCCATTACAGAGAACAAATTTGTTAATCGCATAGGCAATGTTGTAATGTCATTTGGAACATTCTTTTCAATTTCCTTTATCGCTTTGCAATAAAGAATAATTGTTCCTGCCCCACCAGCTATGATAGCTAATGAAGATAATTTATTTTTAAATCCTACTGTATCAAAAGTTTTAGGAGTGCCTACCGCAGTAGTAATCTCATCTGAACTCTTGAATGCATCTTTAATAGAACTAAATTTACTTCCTAATTTTCCTAGGAATGGAATATTGAAACTTTTTCCTTTGAATTTTGAAGAAATGTTTACTAAATCTCCTAAAAGGCTAATTCCACCGCTTCCAAGTTTCATTAAATTACCAGCATACTTTAATCCAATACCAATTTGGATGTAGTCTGATACGAAACGTCCTAATCCTTTAGAAAAGCTTCCGTCTCCCATTTCGGTGATTTTATCTTTTGCAAAATTATATAGACCGCTAACAAGAGGCTTGAAGAAATCAATTGCTCCTTTGAAATCATCTAATCCTTTTTTAAATCCACCAACAAAATCTTTGAAACTAAACGTTTTTAAAACGCTCAATAATTCAGAGAACTTCGTTTTAATGAAGTCTATGCCTTCGCCAATTTCTTTTTTATGGCTTCTAATGAAGTTTGCTCCTATATCTCCTAAGCCTTCAACTTTTTGAGAAAGTTTATAGATATTTCCGTAAATTGTAGCTCCTGTTAATTCCGTTGAAACCTCATCTAATGCACCTAACCACTTTTCTTCGGCTTTACTAAATCTCTTAGGGATTAAGTCAAGACCGTTTGAGATTGTGGCTACAGATGATTTAACCATAGTTGCCAACGAATTTAGGCCACCACCACCTTTTTCATCCAATTCAATCAGAGCATCTTCAAATTGTTGTAATGAAATAGTTGGATTTGAACCTGTAAATGCTTCTCTAAACTCTGCAAATGACATATTAAATTTCTTTGCAATAGCAGTTAAGGCTGGTGTCATACCTGCATCTTCCATTGATCTCAATGTACGAGCATCCATTTTAGAACCCATGATTTGAGAATACTGAGTAACCGCATTGTTTACTCCCTCAGAATCTCCACCAAATGTCAAAATGGAATCATTAATTGCCGAGAATAGCTTTTGAGACCTATCTAAATCATGATTGATTGAAGTAAATCTCGTAACATGGCTTAGAGCGTCATCTAAAGTGGTTGGTAGGCCCAAAATGCTTTCATCTAGGTTATCAATCATCTTTTGGATTTTCGTTGTAGAATCGTCTACATCACCTACTACAGTGGACAATGTTCTTTTCGCAACTTTGATTGTATCGTATCTTTTAACACCGTTTGAAAATGCTTCGCCCATTGCGTTTTGTGCACCTGAAACCAATCTATACAAGCTAGAATATCCAACACCTTGTACTAAGAATCGTCCAATATCTCCTATTGGATTGTTTTGAAAATTCTTAGCAATGTTCAACATACTAGAGCCTAGATTTGACATTTTATTTCCGACATCAAATGTAACCTTACTAGCAGTTTTCAAAGCTTTAGCAGCTTGTTGAAGATTGTTTAGTTTATTCAAACTATCTTGATAGCCGATAACTTGTGACTCAATATCAGCTTTTGTGTTTCTTACATCATTCTCTTTTCCGATTGTTTCATCTAGCTTTTTATTTGTATCTTCTAACTTAGAAGAATCAGCTTCTAATTTTATTTTTTCTTTATCTAAATCTGCGATTGAATCATCAATCTCATCAACCAATTTTTGAGCATCATTTAATTCACTGATGTTAGCTTCAATCTTTATCTTCTCTTTGTTAAGATTGTTAATTTTCTTTTGTACTTCATCAATTTCAATGCCAACCTCTCGCATATCATATTTGAGAGCTTCACGTGCACTGTATAGGTCTTTAAGCTTGTCGCTTTTATCGTTTTCACCTAGTGTCATGTCATTAATGACATCATGAATTTCGTTGGCATTAGCTTTTAAATCAATATCAATAGAAAGCTTTTTATTACTCAAGGCTAATAACTCTTTTTTAAGCTCACTAATATCATCTTTAATATCCAATAATTGATTCTTGAAATTAGCTAGATTATCCAAATCTACTTTCAGAGCAATCTTTTGTCTTTCTAAAGCTTCCTTTTCTTTTTTGATTTCTTCTAATCTTGCCTTAATTCTTTCTAATTCTTGGGTGTTAGCATCAAATTTGAGTTTTACCTTTTCAATTTCTTTTAACTCTTTTTCAAGTTGTTTTATTCTTGCTTCGGCATCCTTAATGTCAAGGACTAACCTAGCACCGACTTCACGTACTGACATCTTCGGACTCCTTCGCTAAATCTGTTTTCTGCATGAAATGAACCGCATATCTGTCAATCTGAGGTATTTTCTTTTTAGAATTTTTATTTGCCTCGTTAATTTCATTCCATGTTTTATCGCTTTGTAGATTTGCGTAGTACCCAAAGGCTACAACTAATTCAGAAACACCCCAATGGTCTAATATCTCATTGGGGCGTATTTTTAGAATTTTACCGACATAATGAGCCATGGTTGAATAAAGATTTAGTTCTGCAACATAAGACTTTGCTTTTTTTACTGAATCCTTTTTATCATCCCCCTTATCAATTATTTGATAAAAACTGTTTCTACCTCATTAAATAATTCAGGATATTTGATAATTAGGCTAATCATGCAAGTTAAAACTGAATATTGCATCATGTGATCTTCATAAAATTCATCTAATCCTAAGAAAATTGCAACAACTTTATAAAGTCCATCAACTAAATTTGTAGAGGATTGAGCGTATAAATGGAAAATCTGTTCGTTTGCTTCATTCATATACGCTTCATAAATCTGAACCATAGTTTTGCTCACTTCTTCATCATCTGTGTCTGTTGTAACGATTCCATCTTTTCCTTCAATGAATTTGTGGCCATAGTATTCCTCGATTTCTTGGAATTTTTCTTTATATGGGTCTAGGATTTGTTCTGCATCCAATAGCAATGGTTTTACTTCGATTAAAGCTTCTACCATCTTCATATCTTGTCTAGGAGATAATGTTAGATTTTCAAACTTCTTATCGAACATAACATATTGCCCTACCCTTTTAGCATTCTCAGGAACATCAATTTTATGTTCTTCGATTTCTTTTTCAGTGAATCTAAAACTCACTTCAATATCAATTGTTTTAACATCTGTCTTATTTGCATCACCAACAACTGCAATTTCACCACCATTGCCATAGACTGCGTGAGGAGTATCATCCTCACGAGCTACTTTTAACTTTTCAATCATGGCATTTAACTGTGTTGGTTCTAAAATCTTTTGTTCTTCCATCTCATTTGCCTCTCAATTTCTATAAATTAGCGTTAGCTTTGTTTACTACATAAACTTCATACCAGTTTCCACGAGTATCTTTCTTGAACGCTAAACTAAATTCAAACGCTCCATCATCAGGGATACCCATTGGGAATGAAGTGATTTTTGCATTGTGGTAAGTAAATACTTCCGCAGTTCCATCACTTCTATAACGAGTGATTGTAACTTTTGCTCTCTTATTCTTTAAGCTATCGTTGTTTGCTACATAGTGTTGCAATACATCAACAGTCATTGGATAAGAAATCTTTAATGTTTTACCTACTAAATTTTTGTTGAAATAAATTTTTGAACCCTCAATATCTAAGCTTGGATTGATTTTACTGTTCAATACTTGGTATTGAGACTCATCTAAATTAGCCAACAATGGAGTGTTAATTCGGTTCAATGTAGAATCTGTGATATTACATTGGTCACTCAATGCTGCATAGATAAATCCACATTCTTCAACAAAGTGGTCTGCAATATGGATTGAACCATATTCAGAATGTTCTTTATCTTCTTCAATAACCACTTCCTGAGTACGCATCATAAAGCCTTGAGACTTATCTCCCTTGCCGATAAATGGGTTCATAGTTAAGTAGTTTGATGTTAATTGAGTGCCTGTAAATGAACGCTCAATAGAAGCAGAATCATCATCATAAGAATCATCAAAGCAACTTGTATCTACAGGGTCTACAGTATCGTCACCATCAAATCCTGATAAGCAACTTACTTTAATGTCGTTGTTAGAATCTAAGTCTGCAAATTCTTCAAAGAAACTGATTGAAGAAAGACCAATCAAGATACTATTTGTTGATTTGTCTGTTAACGCTACTTCAATGCTTAAACGGACACCTGATGTACTTGCTTTCCATCCTTCTCCTACTACATTTGTAGGAACTGTTGATAAGTCAATCTGTACAGGGTAGAATCCTTCTTTATCTGCTTTTAAAGTGCTTGTATACTCATCTGCATTTGTCATTTCATGATCTAAAACATCTGAAATCTTTGTTGTGATTGTGTAAGTACCTGCTTGAGGAACGTTTACGTAGTAGTAAACAACACCTGCTGCAAAGTCTAATGCATTTTTCAATGCTTTAAATACTGCACCGCTTGTGTGTACTTTGTTTCCGTCTGCACCTTCTGCATCCGTTTCTTTAGAAGTGATGAACAATGTACCTGTATTCTTACATCCAAATGATTCGCAAACGTTGATTAAATCAGGTGCAATAGTACGTGATGTATAAGCACTAGCAGTACCTGTAATCTTTTCAAATTTACGAGTATTGATTTTTAAACAAGAATCAATATCACTCATGATAGTAATATCAATTTCTTGAGTTTTAGTTAATTTAGAGACACTTAATTTGTCACTAATAATTTTGTTAATGTTGCAGTTAGACATTATTTTTGCCCTCCCATTGTAGCTTTTAGTACACGCTCCATAGCACGCTCTGCTTTAGCACCGCCTAATTGATTTAAAGCGTTTAGTTTGCGTGAAACAAATGCTTGAACATCTACTTTCTGTTCAGGAGTCTTTTTAGCTTTTGAAACTTTTTCTTCCATTTTTAATCTCCTTTATTTAACTTTTGCATCAAATCTAGATACCGCTCTAGCAACAAAATCATTTGCCTTTCTAGGTGGCATCTTAATTTTGTGTGCAAAGTGTTTCTTTCCCATTTCATCTACCCAAACGAATGGCCTTCCGTTTTTACGCACTAACGTATAAACTCGTTTCGTTCCATTCTGTACCATTGGGGAGTAATCAACGTGAGAAGGGTTTCTAGAATCTTTTTCTAGTTTGTCTGCATCTACTCCGATTAGATATTCGGTATTAGATACTTTTTCCTTCGTGATTGAATCCTTTAAAGCACCTGGCCTATATTCATTCCATGGCATACTTGTCATTTCTTGAGCATAGAATCTACTCCCTCTTGGAGCTTCATCTCGCATAGTTTCTTCTAATTCGCTAGCCAATCCTTCAAAATCTTCTTCACACGCTTCTATAACATCTTCTAAGAGGCCTTTTAGCATTTCCTACACCTCGATAAAGGGGTAATAAAGTTTGCCTCCATAGACGTATTTAAAGCCTTTTAGGAATACACCGTCTTCATACGATACTTCCTCAACTTTGTTCATAAGGAATATTTTTACTAGGCCACTAGGCAAACACATACGTTTTGAATAATCATAAGATGTGTTTGATTTGGCTTTCGCACCGCATACAGGGCATCCGTTTTTCTTTGTGGAACTTTTCATTCCAATATATTTAATTCTCATACTACTGCACCAACCCATGTGTCTTTTGAATTACATACTGACAAGATACCTAACTGCTCTGAATACGCTTTTGTAATATGTTCACGAACATACACACTAATTGAAATCTGAGCATCAGAATTTTCTTCTGAGATAAGAACATCACTACCATCTGTTTCTTCACAAGTGCTACAACCACATTTGCATCTATTCATTGCGATAACAAATTGTAGAAAGTCGCAGAATACAGGCAATAGACATTCAGGTATCGTTTCATATCCAGCTACATAACTGACAACGATCTTAGATAATTCATCACATCCACAATTGCACACATCTTTGTAGTCGATATTAGATAAATCAACGTACACGATACTGTCGTATGGGTTATAAGAAAAATCTTTATCGACTTCTAATTTGTGAGTAGTAAATGTAATTCTTTCTCTAGTGATAACAGATACTTCAATCGTTGTTGGGTCAATCATTGGATAGAATAGCGGTATGCGTACAATCCCTGAATCGCATCCACATTTCTTAAATTCACCAACATCAAAGACTTCCTCTCTTTGAGATGAGAGGAAAGTCTCACATGGATGGTTTTTCCAACAAGTGATGGTACTAATTAAATCAATTAGTTCTCCAACATTCTTTTCAAGCTTATCTGCTTCTAAATCGCTTTCCTTTATGCACGAACAATAATTTTTCAATTGTTCGACAATTTTTTCGTACATTATTCACCAATGTTGATTGGTACGATAGTTGTTGGTTTTAATACAAGGTCTAATCCGTTTAATGTATCTCCTAATGTAGCTGCTGACATTGGGATACCTTGGATTACCATTAATCGGTTTGCATCAGTTCCAAATGCACATCCAAAGTTGTAGTAGTAATCACATTGAGTACCGCATCCTTCAGATGGTGTATCTGTAGCGCCGAATGTATGACGTTGGAATTTTTCAGATGGTTGGAAAGTAGTTCCCATTACCAAACCTACTGTATTTCCTTCTAATACCCATACATCACCTGTGCCTTTTGTGATGTCACATGGAACTAATTTATCTGCGATAAATCCATGTCCTTTGAATGCGACTTCTCCTGTTTCTTTATTGCGAGTCCATCCATCAGGATATTCTCCGTTGAATTTACCTGGAACAATAACAGATTTGATACCTTCAAGTACCAATGGGTGACAAGCGAATTTGTAATCGCCATCTCCTAAAGCTGCCAAACGTAAACCAACTGAATCAAACGCAGATAATACGTTTGTACCTACAATTTTGATAACTGCTTTATTTTCCATTACTTCCAATAATCCATGGAATGGTTTCAATGTAGGAGTACCTGTAGACATTGTCCCTAAGATTACGTTAATAGCAGTGAAGTATGCCATTGAAATTAAATCCATACGTTTCTGAGCTTCTTTAATAGTTTCTCCTTCACGTTGGAAGTAGCAAACCATGTCATTAGCTTTGATTTTACGTGTTTCATTTACTAAGCTATCCATAATAGGTTCGCAACTCTTTAAGCACAACAATGCCAACGGAGCATTGCTACCACACTTAGCTAAATCTAATGGAACCCAGCAACATTCACCTTGTGTTGATTTAGGTTCTGTTGTTCCGTATGTGAATGGCAACTGAATATAGAATTTGCCATCTTCTTTTTTTGTAACGCTCCATGCTCCTCGGTTCATAGCACCTTGCATCTTACGTGAAGCTGGTGTGTTCATTAACCAAGAAACTAATGGGAACACGTTTTGGAATGGATTGGCTGGTGAGTTATCTGAATAATCAGTACCGATACCAACTGTTCCTACATTTGATTTAGCAGCATTTGCTGCTAAATTCTGTCTTGCTTTTTCATAATCAATATAAGCTCTTGAGAATGATGTTAAATCCTCGATATTAGAACTTAGACGTTCTACCATTCCTGGTGTAACTGCCATTTTCTCTAATAATGTGTTATCAGGATTTGTAAATAATAAATCTAACATGGTTTACCTCCTATCCCCACATATCTCCGCTAACTTTAGAAGTTGAAGCTAATTTTTCTTCTTTCTTTTCTTTATCGTTAGCTTGTCCTGAGATCAAACTAGACAATCTGTCTAATGTGCTTTCTGCTTTCTTTTCAAATTCTGTTTTTTCTTTCTTAGAATTTTTTAATTTTTCTTTTAATTCAGCATTTTCTTGTTCTAATGCTTCAACTTTTGCACTTAAAGCTTCAAAAGCATCCATGAATTTGTTGATTTTTTCCATATCATCCTTAGACATTTCAACAGTTTCTAATGTTTCTTCGCCTTTTTTAGCTTCTTCTTTGTTTTCTGTTCCTTCTTCTTTACTTTCAGGTGCTTTTTCTTCTTTAGAAGGTTCTTTTTCTTCTTTTTCTTCATCTTTGTTTTCTAAAGCTTCATTCTTCTTTTCTTCTTTATTTTCAGAACTCAACTTTAAAATCTTTTCCCATAGGTTCATTTCTGAGTCTCCTTTACTGTTTAAATTTTCGCCTGTACTGTTTACATTGGCTGGATTTGCAACAACTGAGAAACCAGAAATCTCGATTTCGTTGTAGAATGGTGCATTAAATTTAAATGAAGATTCAAAATCGAGTGTCCCTCTCAGTTCTGCACTAATACTCAATGGTATTTCTTGTTTCAATAAATCTTGCACTATGTGCAATTCCCTGTTTAGTTTGACGTTTACATCAAGACCTTTTCTTCCATCCCCAATATCGACAACTGTTAAATCATCTTTAGTCCATGTACCTAAATTTAAAGGGAGTGATGTAATGTCAATGTGAGCTAAGTTGATATATCCTACATAATCAGAACTCAAGCTATCGTAGAACGCTTGTACTGCCCCTTTTTTGATGTATAGACGAATATCATCTCCACCCTCATATGTTATTGCCCCCTCGTCAATAAGACGTGTAGGTTTGTTTTCTACGTACCCTGAGGATAGGTTCACACTGACATAATGGTTTTCTTTATCTACGCTAGATAAAGTGATTGCATTGTCATAAAATGCTTTTCCTTTTTTTCTGCGATCAAGGCTATCTTTAATGCTTTCTACATATGTTGGAACTCTTTTCTTTTGTGGCATTATTTCTTAGTCTCCGTTTCTACTACGATTACGGGTTTATAGAACAATTTCTGAATCCTTCCACCACATGAATTACACTTCTTGACTTCGTATGGAATCTTTGCTCCTTTTAAGATTTCTTCCATTGTGGAATCGTATCTTTTTTGAATAGTTTTGTTTCTAAGTGCTTCTAACAAAACTTTATCTTCGGGAATCTTGTATTTCTTCTTAGGTTCTAGAACTACATATCCGTATAGCAAAGTACCGCTATCTAATCTTGAATAAACGTCAATTTGCGTTTTTTCTTCTATTACATCAAGAAGTTTCAAATACTGTTTTGCGTTCTTTGCTGCTTCTTCCAATGCGAACTCATGTCTACCATTTTGCTTTAAGAAAGCATTTCTTTCTTCTAGGGAATCGAACCAAGTAACACCGTTAATAGTTTGTACGTTGTTTTGCATGGTCTCTCCTTCTAAGCATCATGGCATTGATCGTCTGTATACTTTGTTTCTGTTTGTTCTGAGCGTTCTACTTTTGCTACATTGCAGAATAAGAATGAAGTATAAGTTGTTACTGTTTTTGCAGGTTCTTCCGTTGTTTTTGTAATAACTGGCCATTCAAATCCAATAGCTCCGTCTTGGTCATTCAATTTGTTATGCCAAGCAGTGTTAAAAGCAGTCGCATCTTTTCCTTCTAAAGTGATTGGGCTTCCGTACCCTTCTTTAAAAGTGATTTTTACAGTGAAACTACGTTTAATTGACATTTATGTATCTCCTTTCGTTGCTTTGCATATAAAAAGGCAATACCTCGAAATATGCAAAAATATATATAGACAGTGAAAACTGTTTATACCTTTTGTTTATTTCCAAATATTGCCTTGTTTTCTTCTACTTTTTACTTCTTATTAAAACTCTAATGTATCTTCTACTTGTTTTGTTGGGTTATTACCAATCAATTTAAGAATCTTGACCATTGATTCTTTGTTCAATTTACCTTTGAACTCGTTGATAAAGTCTGTATCTGAAATATTTCTTTGACCAATTAAGAATAAATCAGCATTTCCTTTTGAATCTTTCTTAGCTCCAATCTGATATACAGGAATTGTAGTTGTATATACACGTCCACTAGCCTGTTCTTTGCAAGCTCTGTAGTCTGTTACGACTTCGTAATATACATCTTTAACAGTTTCTTCCTTCTTTGTTTTTTCATTGGCAACAGTTTTTACGATTTCTACTTTTCTGTATCTGTTCTCAAAGAAAGAAGTTGGAACTGCAATTGCATTGGCTTTTGTTTCCAAATACCCTAATCCATCAGGTCGCATAGGTCTTTCACCAAATTCAACCTCTTTACCTTGGATTTTCTCTTTTACCAATCCAATCTTGTTGATTCTCTGTGCATCTTCAAATGAATATAACGGAGTCCCATTCAAACTTCCTAGGGGTGTTACCTCATTTTCAGATAAGATACTTTTTAAAATATCCATTTCCATTTTATTTTCTCCTCTCGCTATAGCGTTTTCTCGATAGAATCCATCATTCTAGTAACTGATTCCATCATGTAATTCTTTGTGCTCTTGTCTAACGCTTCTGCTCCGTTGACAATCGCACCTACGATTTGAGTAACTGACAAGGCCAATTTATATGTCTTTGCAGACTTGTCTTGTTGTTCTTTCAATTCGTATTTATCAAAATAAACCTTTGGCACACCTAATTTCTCACTTAACATAGGAGAAATCTGAGTGGCGAACCTTTCTCGCATTGGTACGATTGTATTTGTCATGGCATTATCTATGATTCTTTCCATAGATACGTTTCCTGATACATCCCCTAAACCGATTAATTCAGGAGTAAGGCCGAAACACTGACAAATAATAGAACCTTCCTTCATTTGAAGGTATTCTAAGAACTCTGTACCTTTTGTAACACGAGGCAAGTGATCCATCTTTTCAAAAATAGAGCTTGCAAGGATTACATTGTCTGATTTTGAATTTCTGATTTCCTGACCTAGACGTTTAGCTTCAATTCTTGCTTTGTCGGCTCTGTCTGCTTTAGAACTTGATGATTCGTCTAGAACTTGGGAAGCCGATAAATCAATCGTATCTCCCTTGGCAAATCCGTCTTTTAGCCAAAAAATCAAACGTCCAGGGCCATCATACTGAATATCGTAGTTCAAACGCTCATAAACCGCACCTAATAGCTTTAGACGTTGTTTATCACGCAATAAACAAGATAATCCGTTCTCATTGTCTGTTCCGTTTCTCAAATTGCAGAAATTATCAGGAATTTCTACAATGATTGTTCCGTCTTTTGACATTAATTTGCCTGTTTTAAGGAATAATGCTTCGTCAAAGTCGATTTCCTTTGTTCCTAATGAGATAGGTTCTTTATCATCTGCCGACATAGCATAACAGATAGGAACTCTAAAGCCTTTATATTCATCATCTTCACGCATGATGGAAACATAATTACGATAATTCTCTGTAACAATTCCTTTATCTTCGTCTAGCCAACGAATACCGCATTTTCCGTACAGTAAGGACTGCATAATAGCATTTTGAAGTACAGAATAGTTTGTAACACCTTGCACATTGTGTTTGTAAAGGAATGGCATAAGAACATTCTTGTCTAAATTCTCGTCACCCGTTGTGATTCCATTTGAGAATATAAAGTCAATAACCTTACCGATAACATATGGTAGCGTTGGTAGATTGTCTATCATCCAATCAATCTCATCAAACTGATTCTTAAAGTTTGTCTTTATAAATCCGTTGATGCAATCTGAATTGCAGTTTAACATAGCTTCCATTACCTTTTCGGCTTCGGTTTCTGCATTAGAACTGTGAATATTGTGCGAAATGTTAGGTGACACATAGGTGTTGGATGCTAGTTTAACTCTATCCTTTTGTCTTTTCTTTGTTCTTCGACTCAAATTAGCACCTCCTAATCGTTCTCTGCATACGCAAGTATTTCACTGCTTAGATTATACATTAAACAACTGCGGACAGAAAGTACTGAGGAATCTAGGGCATCAGGAGAGTGTCCTAAGCGTTGTTTTATCTCCTCTTTAGGAATAATGGCTATCTTCTTATTGTTCTTCGATACAGTCCTTGTAGCAAGCAATTCAGGCTTTAATCTTTTTGCGACTTCCGTTGTGAAAGTCAATTTCTTACTGTCCATTAGCTGCTGAAAGTCTAAATACATTTCCGCTCTTAGATTAAATGCATATACTGCACTGTAATGTCTTGCCTTGATACGTGTTTTTGTTGGCCCTCCTTGGAAATTGACACCCTCAAGGATAAATCCTAGCTTATCCGAGTATTTTGACAATCCTTCGGTCAACCATGTACCGAAACCAACGTCAACACAAACATATTTGATGTTTAATGTCTCGATAATCTTAACGATTTTGGTAATAATCTTCTCGGATGTGACTCCTTGCACCCAAACACCCTCTTTTAGATTGTAAATTGTCTCAATTTTACAGTTTCCATACCTATTTTGAGAGCATAAAGCAACATCTATACCATCTTTTCCTGTATAAGCCGAGTCAATACCTAGGAAAAAACGCTTTTTATAAGAATTATCGACTTTATCGTCGTCTAAAGTCATGGTTTTGAACATACTTTCGTCTGAAAATTCCTCTAATTCGCACACTAAATAGCGTTGGCAAGTACTTCTATTCTTGTAAAAATGAGAATTTAGTATCTGAGAAGCACTTTTCATACGATCTTCTTCGTATGCAGTACGTACATCCATCCAAACAACTAATGTTCCTTCGGGGTATTTCTCGTTTGTCATGCAATCGTAGAACTCTCCTCGTTTGTGGGGGTTGGAAATAGCAATCTCAAGCTCTTTTGAACCGTCAACGCTTGAAAATTCCCTTCGTCCTATCTCGGCATACGCATCTTCACTGACTTGGGCCGCTTCGTCAATAATATAATCTCCACCCTTACCGATAGCGTTGTTGTTTTTCTTCGGGTCTACACTGTTTCCACCTAATGTAACGATTTCTACACATCCTCCGCCTTTAAATGAAATCTTAGTTTTGGAAGTAGAAGTCTGTAATTTTTCAATCTTGTTTCCTGAATCTAATACAGAACTCTGAATAGACTCGTCTGCGTTTTGTAAATGTCCGATAACTTTGGACATGATGATAGTAGCGGTTTCTCCTGTTGCGGCCGCAATTCGTACTTGATGTCCTTTATAAGCACGATAAATAGCAATCATACCTAAAGTCCAGCTTTTCCCATACTGAGAAGTAGTAATTGCATATATTGTATCGTATCCTTCTACAACTGCGCCGAACAACATAGCTTGCGTAAAGTGAAGATTGACTTGAAAAAATGTTAAAGCCTCTCTTGCACCGATAACCGCAAGTCTAAAAGCCTCTTGTCTAGAAATATTTAGTCGTTTGTAATGTTCGGGGATATATCCTCTCGTCCAATTCTTCAATTTATACTTGGGGGTAGCTCCCTTCAACAATCTAACAACTTCTTCTTGGCTCTTATTAATAGCTTTAGCTTCCTTTAATTCCTCTACATCCTTAAAATACTGTTCCGTAACACTAAGAGTCTGTTTCTTCACTGTTATCGTCCTCCTCGTGTTCTATTACCTCGGCATCTAAAAATTCACTTCCCATGTTGATTCCTAATATATCGTTGATTCTTTCCTCTGCAATCGCTCTTTTCTGTTCAACAGTAATATTATTTACACTTCCAACATTTAAAATATTGCTCTTTCCAATGCCATCCATTCTATTTAGCTCTTTTAAACATCCTAATCTATCCTTCATGTCCTTTTCTTCGTCTTGAATGTTATCACTAAGCCATTGTCTACGTTGCTCTACTGTCATAACACTCCTTTGGTCTCTCTTTTTTACCCTCTCATGTATGACATTCCTAAATAAAGGACTGTTTAATATCTTATATCCCTTGTTATAAGCACTCTTATCGCTTAAATCAGGACGAATCTTTTGCATGGACTTCGTAATATTCCCACTCTTTGAATACTCGTCAAAGAATCTTTTAGCTTCATCCTCACGCTTTAATTCTGAAACACTCTTTGCCCTTGGCATATTCTCATCCTCTCTTTCTCTACCTCACTACATTATAAATGATTTTATTGAGGACGTTTTTACCCCTCACTTACTACTCTCTTACTACTCGCTTACCCCTCGCAAAAATACATGAACTCATTTTTTTCAAAACTCGATTTTTCGTTTTCCTAAAAATTTTATCTAAAAAAGGGGGTGGTTTTATAATTGATATTAGTTTTTTTATTTGATTAGCACTCTGTTGTGTATAGTGCTAGGTGTAAAAAATGTGGTTTGGTCGAGAGGGAAGGCATGGGGTGTGTATGGTCGTCAATTCCTGTTGCGATTTTCAAACCATGACCGCAAACGCATATATATTTATGTCTTTATTCCATAAACAATTTATTTCTAGATCATGTAAATAGTTTTAGCAGCAAAGATAAGAAAAAAGACAATAAAAAAGCTAGTTAAACACTTAAAGTTTTAACTAGCATAACAAATAAATAATAATAAATAATGCAATAAATAATAATATAATCCATAACAAGTATTTATACAAGAATGCAAGAATTAATATAAATACAAGTATAGTTGTTAACTGATCTATCATCTATCAACCACCTTATTCAATTCTAACAATAATTTTTTATGTACATTCAATCTATGTCTTTCTTTTTTAGTTTTATGATCATCTTTTTCAAATGTTTCAATCCAACTATTCAAACCTTTTTCATATAATTCTAACAATTTAATATACATTTTTTCTTTATTATCAGCAGTTATAATTATTTTATAATCATCTTTATAGAATAAGAAGTTCACTTCTTTACAAGTGTAAGGCTTTATATTGTACCATGTTATTATATTATGATTATAACATCCTTTTTCATTCTCTTTTATATGCTGATAACTCAAGCCTTGAATACAATTACATAATCTTACAATGTCTTTTTTTAATATTTTAGTCATTTGTTTTCACTTCCTTTTTTTATCCCTACATATAATCGATACGTATACACTCGTTAAGCGGTATTTTATAACCACGTACAACAATATAATCATTATCATTATAATCATAATGAATTTTGACTTTATGATATTTTTTTGGTGGATACCATGCGGAACTAGTACAGTATATATAATCCCCCTCAACTCCATGTATTTCAATGCCACCGACTCCACTATAATATGCTACACGATCATGAGTTAAACAGTATTCTTTTTTAGTCATTCTCTGCACCTCCAACATTTTTCCTTTTCATGTATTTCATGCAAGCATTACACACGTTTTTTTCATTCAATACACCATTTTCACATAAATATTTATTTTTAATGCAATAAACTTTTTGATCGTTTATTTTTTCTATTTTTAACATTTCATAAACCCACTAACCATAAATAAGTGGTAGCACTATATTCGATAGGCCTAGAAATAAGCCTATCAACAACAAGTCAAAACATATATAAAAGTAGAATTTTAAGAGTGCAAGTAATAACACTTGCACGTTATTCATTTTGTTAAGTTGCTTGCGTGTTACCATTGCCAGCACCTACCAATCAATTGCAATGCTAGTTAAAACATAGTTCCATGATGTACCATAATGTGTTACACCCCACAAATACATGTCTAGCGTGTCGTTATAATAAACAATTTCGTTTGTTTCTTGTTGTAACAATCTAGCGCCCCAGTCGTCTACAATAAACCATTGAAATACTTCTGGATCGTCGTCTTGTTCACTTTCAAGCTCCGTTATACGATCGTTTATTTCATTTATTTCATTTTCAGTTATTTGCGATGGGATGCTTTCGTTTTCTTCTTCTAACTCGTCTCGTTTTTCTTCCAGTTCTTCTATTTCTTCTGAATTGTCAATAATGCCGCTTACTTGCTCCCATGATCCTATGTCATAAGTTAAACTCATGATGTCGTTATTCAATACCGCATTGAAAGCTTTTGCTAGTGTAGCATAGTCAACATAACCGTGCTCCATTCCATAATCACTAATAGCATTCCCATAATAATATTTTTGCTCTTTTTCCATTTTCTTTTTTTTAGCCCTCATTCCATATATTTATGGTATAATATGAAAGCTATATATCTTGAGGGCCTTTTTACCTCGTTTCTATTAATATATATAGCTTTTAGAATGATCTTATTTCCATATGCTGCTAAACCTTTGGAAATAAGATCTTTTTTTATGTCTTATTTTTGGATGTCACCCCTTTTCTACAATACTATTATACCACGGTATCATTGTATTTACAATGGTATTATTGTATTATTTTCACTTTTTGTTCACGAATCGTGAATATAATAGCGTAAATTTTCGTACTACACCGTGTTTTTGTCTACAAATCGTGAACAATTTACAAAATACAAAATATACAAAATACAAAATTTTTCGCCAATTACAAAATACAAAATACAAAATTTATTTTTTATATTGACAAAATTTTCTTTTCGGAACACTTAAAAACCACTTTAAATAAAGGAATTATTTAATTTTTTGTTCACAAATGAGTATTAAAGCAAATAAAACAATAAAAAAACCCATCAAACTACATTAGAACTTGATAGGTAAATGAAACTAGTAATAATAGTGTATATATCTTCTTCTTATAGGGTTTGGAAGGGTCTGTGGAGGACGTAGCTCCTCTTTTCTTCTTTCCCCCGAAGTCAAAACCCCTCTTTATCTCCCCCGAACCTCTTTCCTATTATATATATGTCGAGGGACTTAGATATATTTTTTCATAGATCAATCGTTTTAAAATATGCAGAATACGTATAATATAGGCTCTGTGTGCTCAAAACAGAACCTTAAACCATACAATCGACAAGATATAGAATTAATAAAGAATTTCTAAAGGAGTAAGAAATGAATTATCTGCCTATTCATTTCAAAGTAGTAGTATATGACTACGTGATGACAATTTATGAACCAACCTAAACAATCGTGTGTAAACATTAGTATAAACATTATGGAACTTATCGTGTTTATTACGCATATTTGACTGTATGGACGTTTCTATATCTCTGAATTTACTTGTTTTTGTTTCTTTTCCCCCCGACCTCTGTTGCGATATACGTGCACGTTTCACGCAAATCCTATTGCGATTGTATCGGCTACTGCGAATCGTGGGTGTTGTTGCGAATGGGGTGGCAGTTTCATTGCACTCATGGGTGTTATTTCTATTGCACCCTCCCCCGTCAATTTATATTGCACTTACACCATTATAATATCCTCAGATTTCTCTGAGGCACTCATTCTTGAGTAAGTAGAAGTAAAAAATGTATCGTCAAGGAGTGGCAATATTTGGTCATTCTCAGGTACTCCTTAACTACATATATTATACCATTTTTAAGTGCGGACGTGTGAAAAAAAGCCGATAAAAAAAGGCTATTTGTTGTTAGCCTCTTTCTTTTCTCTTTCTAAATCTTGCAAGATCAATTGCCTTACGTAATCCGCTTTACTTGGAACTGAATTTAACTTGTCTAAAATCTCTTGATTGTTCTTCGTAACATATTTCAGGCAAACTTGAGTTACGTTCTTGCTTGCATACTTATTATTTGCTCTGATTTTCGCTTCACTGTTTTTTGCCATACATCATACCTTCTACGATCTTAAATCTTCGTGTAATTTCTTTTCTAAGGCATCTGAAATAGCTGCAACCTCTTTTGATGGTTCAGGCATTGTATATTCTCCAATACACAATTCTTCGCAAATTTCACTTTCTCCGTAAAATCCGCCACCAAAACATTGCACATATGATAGCTTACAATCACCGCCACTACAAATGTAGTAAGATGATTCATTTGAAGGATATACACATCCGATATATCCGTCAAATTCTTCAATTGTTTTTTCCAAGCTTTCATCAGATTCATACTGATGCATTTGCTTGTTCCATTTTAATTTCAACATTTTTTTCTTCTCCTTCAAGCTATATGCTTTTCTTTACATCCATAGTATATCATACAATGATACTATTGTAAATAATAAATTAAAAAAGCCTATTTTTCTAGGCTTGATTTCTGTTGTATGCAAATCCTGAATATTCTAGGCAATCCCTTAGTTCTTCAAGACTGTAGTTGTTAGAAATGAACTGGATGTAGCTTGAAAGTAGCTGCTTTCCGCTTCTAACCCCGTTTAAGTGTAATTCCACCCCGAATACAGATACCCCAATAAACCACGCAAATGCAAATGCATCTAACTCTATATGTTGGGCCTCATATCCTTCATTTTCGCTCCCTTTATACTCTTTTAACTCCTTTTTCCAAATTTTGAGCATTTCAGGAGTAGCAATATCCGCCAATCCAACATCATTTATCGCCTGATATTGAGCACAATGTCTAACTTCATGTGCCAAACTCAAATAAAGATCTATTTCATCCTTGAATTTATCTAAATCCACATAGATTTTATTCTCTTTCACGATTGTTGTTGCTTTGGCAGATGGTTTTAATTGGAAACTTTCTGTTTTTTGCCCGTTTCCATAGCAGGCTTTTCCGTCTTTCTGATAGATAACGACAGGCGGTTCAATCGCCATTAAATCAGATAAAAACATAATGTAATTGTTGTAAGTGTTCATACATATATTTTACTACATAAGACTAAAAAAGGCTATAAACATATTTATCGTTTTAAACGTGTTTTTAGCCTTTTCTTTATTTACCCTAACAAATACTCATTTCAATCTATTTTGCTCGTTAGAATCACTTCTAGACGTGTTTAAATTGATTTTAAGAGTTTTTTCTTCTTTTTCTTCGCAAGTTATAGTCTTTGTCTATCAAAATTTGAAATATTATTGTTCTATCAACTAGATATTCAATTCCATCACTATTGAAACCAACGATCTTACACCACCAGCGATTGAAAGTATAAGGTTTAGTCAATACAATTTGCACTAATTCAGTTTCATCAAATAAAGCAGCCATAGCTACGTCACCTGCTCTTAGACCAATATTGCCATGGTAGTTAAACCATCCTCCGCAGGTTTCTTTAAAGTGCTCGTATTCTGTATCTCTTTTAGGCATTTAGATAATTCCTATTTGAGTTAATAATGCACATTTTACTTCTTTTGCTTCTTGCCAATCGAGTGATTTTATATGCCACTTAACATTTTCTCTGTTGATCGTTAAAATTTGTTCAGCTTTTGCCATTCCACACTCATGTCCTGTATCAATCATAACATGACAAGGTAAATCCACTCTTTTTAAATTGCTGGTAATTGGAATTACATTTACTGTTTTGCTTCCTTTATTTTGAATATCGTTTGAAATAACGATACATGGTCTCCTCTTATAAAGAATTGTATTACTATATTTTGGCAAGTCACACCAATAAATGTTATTGTTTAGGATTTCCATAATGATAACCTCCTATCCTTCCCAATTTATCCTCTAAATTTCTGTTATGCTGCTGCAATCCGTATATTTTCCTATCTCTCTCAATTAAAGATTGTTTAATTAATACCATATCGTCATAAAGTGCATAGAATCCGTTATCTTTCAGAGCTTTTTCTATGTTGTTAAAACTTGTCTCTACTTGAGTTGTTGTAATCATCTTCTTCATTCCAATCCATCCCGTACACGTCGTCTACTGCATCATCATTATCTTCCTTGACTGGAACACGTACAACTCTAGTTCCAATTCTATGAGTGAATAAGATACATACTGCCCAAATAGGGTGTACATGAATCACCATGTATGCAGTAAATATCATTACCGCTATATTGTGAATTGCCATACTTAAATACATCATTTTGCTATTTTCTCCTTCATGTATTTTGAACTCATACTTTGAGCTTCTACACCTTCTTTTCCCAACGCAATATTCCAAATATCATTTAATAATGAATCAACAATATTACATGAATTACTGTTTTCTGTATCAGAAACAGTAACATTCAATTTAATTTGTACATTCGTACTTTCTTTAGGTTTATTTCGTTTCTTCAAACCCATCATATCCATATCTCCTATGTTGATACTTGTATTTTCTAGCTTCATATTCGGCTTTGTTTAGATCATCAATCAATCTACCATTTTCAAGCTCCAATTCATTAATTCGTTCTGAAACAACTAAGGAATAAAGGAGCATTGAAGCTATGCCACCTATAAAAAATCCTGCAAAGAAATAAATCATCATACCACCTTACAATTATCTAAGATTTCACGAATCGGGGTACTTGTATCAATACCTTTAAAATGTCCTTTTCCATACATTTCAAGCAAAGTACCGTAATTTGAAATACACTGCCGCATTCCACTATTTTTATATGCATTCAATAAATCATATTCCCACCGGCTCAATTTATATGGTAGCTTTTTGTATGGTTGTTTAAGCCATTTCATTATTTCATGATTACCAATACAGTGACCGTTTTTATCTTCAAAATCACATTCACTACATGGTATTGCACAGCATTCCACAACTTTCCCTTTTGAAATAGCTAATTCATCAATACACAATTCAATGATTCCATCCTTGTAATGCTCAAGGTTAGTTTCTGCTTTTTCTTCAAAATGCTCTTCTGCTAATTTAGCTAAAAAATCCAAATCTTGAGTAAATTGTTCTCTTATTTGCGCAGGATGGTTTGATGATATACAAAAGTTGTACATTCTCATTATTGCATCTTGATAATTTTCTTTTGTTGCCATTTAAATCCACCCCAATTCATTCATCTGTTGTTGAACCGCTTTTAACTCATTTGCAGTTAAACTTTTTATTGAATTTGCCATCCCACATTCCGTATATGAATAAAAGATTTTATCTTTTAAATTAAATTGAATTATGTAACGCATAATACTTCCTTTTTCATACACAACACAATCGCCAAAAGCACATTTTTTATACCCTAGCTTTTTAAACATTTCTCTAGCAGTCATCTTCTCATCTCCCAATCTAGAGCTTGTCCACAATTGGGACAAAATTTCATGTTTGGATGCGCATTGTTAATATCACTCATCTGTCTATTACATGATGGACATCTTCGTGTATGCCTTGTAGCTACCAACTTTTTTGGGGTTGCTCTTTCAACCAATTCTTGTAATGTTTCGCATGAGCTATAATAAAAGTTTTGTAAATACTTTGCAGTGTGATATCCATCACCACTTTTATCTAGCACTATGTTTTTAATCTCATCTAACGCTTCTTTATATTTATTCATATCCCTTTATCTCCCTTTTTAAATCTTCAATAGCCTGTTTAACTTGTTTCAAGTCTAAATCTACGTTAGAAACTAAATCTGCCATTCTACAGTTTGAATAGCCTTGTAACGCACTCTCTAAAGTTGAGTGAAAGGAAATCTGTTTCTTGATTTCCGTTTCAACTCCGTCTTTGCTCTTTTGAATTGCATCTTGAACTAGCGTGTAGCTTTTTCCATCTGATACGATACCGTATCCATTTTTTAATTTAATCATCTTCATCTTCTTCTTTCTCTTTCACTAATTTTTCATATTTGTCGGCTATAAATCCATCCATATCTTGTTTTGTGAACCCTAGATTTAATAAATCATCTTTATAATTCATTCCATAATTCCATGAATCTATATCTAAATATTGCTCTAGTGAATAGTTCTCAACATCTAAAAATCTACAATTACGTTCTAGAATGTATTTCTTATACTGATCTATTTTTTCGGCCAAATCATTTATTTTTTTTTGGCTTGTGCAACATCTTCGCTATGTGATTCTTGTTCCTCTTTTAGCTTTCTTTTTAAATACTCGTTATTAAACTTTAACACATCATATGTTTCTAGTGGCATTTGAACAAACGGTTCCATTAAAAATCATCCTCCTCATTTAAATCATCATTGTTAGCATTTTCAATCAAACCAATTGAAGCAGCTTTTTTAACTAATTCTTCATCATCTTTCTTATTGCGAATGCAAATGTTAAATTTACTGTTATAACTTATTGATATTGAATAAATTTCTCTATCTAATAAATCATCTGAAATACATCCTTGATTCTTTTTTGGATTAATCAATACGATAAATTTAGGTGGTCCATATCTTCTTTTCTCATAAACGTTTACTGTAGAACGTTCAATCAATGGAAGTAATTCTATTAGTTTCATAATCCCACCTCATCATTTTCAGGCATTGTAATACATCTATTCTCAAACTTCTTATATGCATCCAAATACCATTCCTTTTTATCGCCGTTGTAAGTTAATTCATAATACATTCCATCATGTAGATCAGTACTCATTAAATACTTCCAATTCTGCAACGTCTTACATTTCCATACAAAATAAGGTTCTGTATCTACATTACTGATACATTTATCCGATTTATCTAAATGTTCCTCTACGTATTTTTTAACAATTCTTTTTGCAATAATATCCATGTTCATATATCTTAAATCTCCTTTCCTAGTACCCCTTCGCCAATCTTTCTTTATTGATCTCATTCTTACGAATATATTCGTTGTAGATTTCTTCAATCGAATATCCTAAATGCAATCCTAATGCGATTACGTAAGCTAATACGTTATCATCTCTTGTTAAACTGATTACGCAGCTAAATGCATATGCTTGTCCGAATCCTAAATCCGTTTTTAACTTGTTATAATTCCACTTAATATCCTCATCCATATAACATCCTGTACCGAACTTGATTTCGTACATCAATGCAAAGTGCACAACATCAATGTATTCTTCAAATACTTTAGATTCGTCTTTAGGTTCTTGCGTGAACTTCCACCAGCACCAATCTGATTTCTGAGCGTGCATCAATTCTCCTAATTCGTCAAACAATGCACTTTCTAATTGACTTTTAGAAACATAGTCAACATTATGTTTCTAAAATACTTCCGCATCATATGCTTTCTGTCTTTCAAGCATATCTTTAATTAATTCTGTACTTGTCATTTGGTTCTCCTTTTATAACACAATGTTTTCAATAAATGCTCTTTTTTCAAGAACAGATAAATACAATCCCATGTATTTTTTCTGCTCTCTTAATAGTTCAAGTGGGCAATCATGCTTAGTTACTTCTTTTCCAAGCATTTCTTCAACTTCAATTTCTCATATCTGATTTTTACTTGGTGATATTCTGCAATAAATCTTTCTTTGTAATTTTCAGAGTTCATTAACTCTACTGTTTCTTTTAATTCCATGTTATTTTTCTCCTTTTTTTCTTTGATTTTTCTAATCTCAATTGATGATGGATAAAGGTTCAAAACTTCTTGATTAATTTCAAAAGATTTTCGATTTCTAATCTTATCCCAAACTTCTTTTTCTGAATCAGCTTCTACGATTTCTGATAATTTAGCGAATATATTCGCCTTAAATAAATATTTTGCCATGTTTTTACTCCTATTTTGAAAACAATAGTTTTCCTTTCTGTTCCGCCTTAAATTCCTCATATCTTTCAATCATTTTAGGTGTTGCCCATTCAGGTATGCCTTCAAAAACTTCTAAAATTTTAGTGCCTTTGTAATGAGCTAATTTATATTTATCATCAAATAAATAAACTCTATTCCTGATTTGCAATCCTTTTTCTTTGACTTTGCCTACATATTCCCATTTGCCTTCGATATTTCTTTCAATAACCGAATAGCAAATTTCAACAAATCTACATAAATTGATTTCATCTTTTCTTATGTAATTTGCCTTTCTCATCCTTGTTTCTTTATTCATTCTTTACTCCTTTAAAACAACGTACTTGTTTCTACTGCAATTCTTTTCTTTGCAATTTGGAAATATTCTTTAGATATTTCATATCCAACATATTTTCTTTTGTTAAGCTCTGATGCGATAGCAGTTGTTCCTGTTCCTAAGAATGGGTCAACAATCGTATCTCCCTTAACACTGAAATTTTTAACAAACCAATCTGCAATTTCATATTTCATAATTGCTCCATGTCCTTTAAAGTGTTTTTCATTAACTGAGCTATGCACAATGTTTTTGATTGACCCATAGGCTCTAAACTCCTCTGCCTGTTCATTTAAAACAAAGAAATATTCAACTGCATTACATACTGATGTAAGTATGTTTCCGTTCTCATCCTTAATCTTGTTGATACTTGGTTGAGGGTTTGTTTTCTCCCAAATTACAATTCCTTTTAACTTATCTGCGAAATATCCAATGTATTTATAAACATCTTTTTTGTTGAAATATGTTGCTTGAATATTCACAATTACATCTTTCTTGCAAACTCTTAACAACTCATTTGTTACATCAACGATCATCTTGTAATAATCGTTTTTAACATCATCATAATGAGCGTACTTGTCATTTCTTACCCTGTTATATGGAGGTGATGTAATCGCAACATCAAATTGATTGTCTTTAATTTCTTTCAATCCTTTTAAACAATCTTGATTATAGATAACCCCCCCCGTGAGATTTATCTGTTTTTCCATTTATTCACCATTCCCAACATACTCTCCAATGTAAATTTCTCCCTTGATAACATACACATTCTTGTAGTTTTGCTTTGTTACCCCTAGAAAGTCTTTACCAGGCTTTTTAAAAGCTAGTTTTCCATCTCTTGTACAGTATTTGTATTTTTTATCGCCTTCACATTTCATAACACTGTACATAAGTTCATCATCATATCTTTTCGCAATCATCTAGAACGGCATCCCTTCCCCCAAATCATTCGTTGGATATGATTGATAATTTACTTTATTTGTGAACGGTTCTGTTTGTGGCTGCTGCATCTGTTGTTGCGTTTGTTGATAAGCTTGTGTTTGTGGCATTGTCGCATTGTTTAAAGCTAATTCTACGTCCATAACGTACACGCTAGTCTTATACACTTTCTGATTCTCTTTGTTCGTGTATGAGCTTTTTTGAAGCTTTCCATCAACTGCAATGTGTTGTCCTCTAAATCCATATTGATTAATATGTTCTGCATTTTCTCCCCACGCAGTACAATCGAAGAAAGATTTAAACTCTTGTCCGTTCTTTCCTTTCTCCTTAACTTCAATAGAAAAATTACATAGGCTTTGTCCTGTAGCAGTTTTCTTTAAAGTGATATCACTACCGATTTCGCCTGATAAAATAACTCTGTTCATTTCTTTTCAACTCCTTTATACAAATTCAACACCTATTGAATTAGGTCTGATTCCTTCTATCATCTGATACATATGTGATTTAGAAATAAAATTCTTTCTAGCACACTCGGCAATTGAAGAATAAACTGTATCGCCTATTCTTACTTTCTTCTTATTTCTCAACCCTTGTATCTGAGCTAATTTGATAACTCTTAGGTTTTCGATTTTCATTTCTCCGTCCCAAACGATAGAATCGTTCTTTTCTATTTCACCGACAAAAGCTTTGTATGCTTCAAACAATACATTCAAGTATCGTTTTCCTTCTTTAAGGTTCACTACAACTCTGTATATTGATTCTGTTTCCTTTTTAGCTTTCATTTCCTTTTGATTTCCTTTTAAGTCAACAGAAACAACTCTTAAATAACTTGTGATGTAATATCTGATTCCTGTTTTACTTTCGCCTAGTAGTTGGAATTGCTCAGCATCTTCGCTTGTTACTTTTCTTCTTTCTTCCTCATCCGTTTCAACAGGAAGAAGAATACATCCTTTGTATGCTTCCTCGTTTCTCAACATCTTATGGAATTGAGCGTTTGTAATGCCCAATTCCCTCATTACATCTTTTGAAGATACGATTCCACGTACAACTGATATATCATTTTTATCCAACATATAATATTGCACTTGCTACCCCTCCTATTTTTATCCGTTCATCAAATCTCCCAACATTTTCATGCCTTCCTCCTTTTTTGGAGGTGCAGGCAATTGATCGTGTTGTTGATACATTTCCAAACTGATTTGACCTGAATTTAATAACTGTACTTCTTCTTCGCAAATCTCTTTATAAGCTTGTAAAAATCTATCTCTGTAATATTGCAAGTCTTTTTTATTACTCCACGCAATATCTCTTAACAGATAGCTCCCTCCGAGTGCTTTCTGAATGTTTCTAGGCAGTTTATCGTAGTTGACCTTACTAGTATGAGGGTCACACTTTGCGTTCCTTAAAACGATTTCCCAAGCCTCTCCAGCTTCCTTAGTTTTTCCAATAGCAGTTTTACTGATTCTTGTTTTTACTTGTGCTACGTTTGGAGCAAACTCTCTTGTATCACTTTGGATGATTTGATTAACTGCTTTTGCTACTACCAAGTATTCATAATCTTTAAAAGATACTTGCCAAAGTTTTAAATAAGCTTGTGTATCTTCTTGGGTCATATTTTTGTAACTCATTGGGTAATTGATTCTAAGCACCTGTAAGATTCTTTCAGTTTCTTCTAATGTCAAAATGCATACCCCATTTCTTTTCTAGTCAATTGTCTTTGACCGCCATTGTTATTGTTCTGCAATTTATAGAATGTTGACCAGCTATGTACAATGCTCTGATTTACAATAGCAATCTTAGTAACATCATCTACTGCCAAATTATCTAATACATTTAAAGATAACTTCATTGCTCTAACAGTAAGAGGTTTTCTTGCTTTCGTACGCATTTCAACAAAACCATGCAATGCATCTTGCAATTCTTTGTTTTCTGTATACTCTGCAATAACAGAATTGACACTTTCTTTTTTTATATTTTTTTCTTTATATTCATTTGTATTATTAAATGTATTATTAATACTTGTATTATTAACTGGGAATTTTTTTTCACTAGGGGTGGTGAAATTATTTTCCTCAGGGTCAGGAACATAATTTCCTAGGGTGGTGAAATTATTTTCACTACCTATAAACAGTTTTCTTTGCTCGATTTCTTTTGTTCCTTCTCTGTATTTAACACTTCGTTGAATGTACCCTTTATCAACTAATTGACTAATCCAATTTTTAATCGTTCTATCAGATACGTTATAAAGTTCTGCAAAGTATTGGTTAGTTGCCCAACAATACCCTTTTTCATTACATAACGCAGTAATTTCTCCGTATAGTAGTTTTGCATTTGGGACTAAATCTTTATCGTATCTTACGTTTGCTGGAATGATCGCATAATACGCTTTTTGTTGTTCTTCCATTCATCACACCTCCTAGCATTCCGTTCCAATGTACTTTGTATGAAACGTTATAACGATACTAAACGCACTCCAGATGTCGGCTTTAAATCCATAGAAATATCCAGGTTCTTTTTTTGTTCCTTTTCCTTTGTTTGGAGTATCTTTAGCGAACAAATCAATTAACGCTTGTCTAATAGTTGCGTCTGTCGCTTTCATAGAGTGGCATAGAGTCATTTTTTCTTCGCTTCGGTATATTAATGTAGGCTCTATATCAAAGGCTTCAAATTGCTCTAATAAACGCCCTATAAAGTAACAAGTTTCAAACGTTGTTTGACCTACAGGCATACCGAAACTTTGTATTCCTTCAATCGCTACATAATCAATTGGATAATTCTCTGCTTTCCATTTTGAGATTTTATCTTGCAATTCTTTGTTAGGAATTTTTCCTTTATCTACAACTGCCGATAAATCATTCTCGACTACAACAAATGCACTGTATTCATTTGCTGGATCAATACCTAAAATCATCCTACGCACCTCCAATTTCAAACTTAGTAGCATCAAGTTTTTTCTTTTCTGAGTTCATCTTTGCTTCAATACTTTCGTAAGCAGTTTTGAAACGTTTTAAATCAGAATCGACTTTTGCATACTTAGTTCTTTCCTCAGAAACTCTTTGACCTGCTAAAGCTTCAAAGTATTTAATACTAGGTGCTTTTCCATCATGTTCACGTTCCCAAGTACTACGTGCAACATAAATCTCTTGATTTGTTTTATTTTCAATATCTGCTTTCAAAATGTTTGAACTTTCCTGTAATCTAGCAATCATTTCACCAATTAAGAACATTTGATTTGCGAGGTTTTCAATGTTTAATGCCATTTCCATTACTGTTTCTGCATCTGAAATATAAGCATCAACTAGGATTCCTAATTGTTCTTCTATTTCTTCGTCCTTCCAATATTTGATTTTGAATGGATTATATTTAAACAACAATTCATTTTGACTTAGCATTATATTTCACCTCTGATTCATCAATATGTCCGTATATACGTTCTAAATATCGTTTGGCAATTCCTAGCATTTTCTCTCTCTTTGGACTCTGGTCTAAAAGATTGTGGCATCTTCTACACACTGTAATAATGTTTTTCTCTACTCCAAGTCCTGCTTGCGATCTTGGAATTACGTGTCCTTCGGGAAATGCGAAGGGAGAACCGCAAAAGATACACATTCTCCCGTCTCTTTCCCATACAATATCTTTAACTGATTTAGGAATATCTGTAGCTTGGCTACGTTTGCTTTTATACAAGACTTACACCTTCGGGTTGCGGTTCTTCGGGTTGCGAATATGTTTGTGGTTGAACAGGTGCTTGCTCAACAATGTTTGTAGGTTGTTGGATTGGAGTTTCATCCAATTTCATATCCACATTCATTTCTTCCTCTGAATACATCTGTTGGAAATCGTTAGGGAATGTTTCTCTTAACGCTTGAGTAATCGCAACTTTACGAACCATAGTGGCCATCTTAGACGCCCATTGTGAGTTAAGCTTTCCGTCTTTAGTTCTTCCTGCATACTCTTCAACAGAAACTTCAATGTGGGTTGGATGTGAAATATTCTTTCTAAATACATCTGCCCATCCACCGACAACTTCTTCACGATCTTTAAGATAGAAAGCACCTTTTCGGTAAGTTAATTCACCACTTTCATTATTAATTACGATAATTCCTGCATCTAAACCATCAAATTCTGAATTTCTTTCTGCACGTTTCAAGAAAACATCTTTAGAAACTACCATTTGAGCTGGTATAGTGTTTCCATACTTGATTAAGTAGCAGTCTTTAATGAATGGGTTCAATCCTTGTGATTTACACAAATTAATGAAATACACAACTTCTTGGTCTGTAATTTGACCATTACCATTTACTAAATAATTTCTTACGATAGCTGGAGATAATTTAACTTTTTCTCCGTTGGCAGAAAATTCTACCAATTGATTGTCATTCTTTTTAGCAATATTGTTTTGTAACATAATTAACATTCTCCTTTTTCTAAAATTGATACTTTCACATCATGTTCTTTAATAAATTGATTCAAGATTGGATTAAACGCTTGTAATTCGCTCACAGAGCCTTCAAAACGGAATACACAGTATCTTCTTACTTGAGTTTGACTTGGGCTTTCATGAGCTTCTAATTTGCTCTGAACAGGTGCTACATTTTTTCTTTCCATTTGTGCTTGCTTAGATTGTTCAATTTGAGCATTTACTTTTTCTTGAAGTTTTGCTTTAGCTTCCTTGATTTCATTGATTCTCTCTGTAGCTTTGCTTAAATCCAATGTCTTACAGAACAATTGGATAACTTGTTCTGCCTGTAGTTCATCTTCTGGTAGTGAAGCTTCAATGAAAGATAATTGTTCTTCGGCTTTCAAGAACTTGTTATTCAACGATTCTTCAATTTCTTTAGGCTTAACAGACTTATTCAAATATCTTTCTTCAAAAACCAAATCAAATGGGTACTTATCATTTGTCATGTTTGTCCATAGTTCTTTGATTTGATTACGCTTTAATTCTTTTTCTGCGTTGTCAACCTCGTTAATTCCGTCACCCAATTTATCGGATGCAGCTTTGATTGTTTTCTCAACTGCCATGATGTCTTTTTTATCCTGAATCCATTGTGCAAAGACATCATTTTCAACTTGCTTACGCTTATCAGATACAAGCTTTACTAAATTGTTTAAAGCAGCTCTATCTGTTTTAGCCTTCTCGTAGTTTCCTTCATCTACTACATAGTTGTAGTGCTTTAAACCTTCTTTGATTTCAGGTAATAAATCACTTGCGTTTGTGTACACTTTTCCGTTTTGTGCACGTACCTCTAAATTAAATTCCATATTTCCATCTCCTCTTTTTCTATATAGACAATGTGATAGGTGGTTCTACATCACCTATGAAGTACCTATCCCATTTTTCTATCATTGCTTGTTTTAGATCGTTCATACTGTCTAAAGCTTCTTCCTTACGATATGAACGCTCAATGATTCGTGCATCACCATCTGCAAATCTTAGTTCTGCACAATAAATAACGAAGTCAAAATCCGTAACAATCAATCCTTCTAAAGTTTGACAATAATAGTTGTCAGGAACTGTTTCGTTTCCTTTACTGCCCCATTTCTGCAAACTCTGAGAATTGATTATCTTGGATGTTTTTATTTCTAATATTCCTCTTTCTCCTGTTTCCTTGTTGTAGATTAGCCCATCAGGACTGTATCTAAGAAAATCATATTCCTTAGAAACCAATGTAACGTTATCTACATATTGAACATCTAGTTCAGGATGTTTGGCTTGAAATAATGTTCTTAAACATGGCTCTGCGGTATTTCCATACTCGATAGCTTCATTCGTAATTTGTTGTGAACCGAATTTCTTATCGTGCCACAACTGATTTAATGTTTTCCATGGATTCAAATCCATGAAACAAGCTGCATCTGAACCACCGATTCCACGACCACGTTTTTTTAACCATTCTTCATTGCTTCCATACTTTTCAACACTAAACTTCTCAGTGTCTTGATACAGATTCATCCTTACTTCCTCCCCTCAATTTACAAACCTCTTATGTACCAATTAGCTATCACAATGAAAGCTAGAGAAACTAAGAAACAGATTAACGAGCAAATGTAATTGAATTTAGCAGCTCGATTAACCATATGAGTCTGTTTTTGGCTTCTAACCGCCATAGAATACTGAGTTTCATACTCGTTATTAGCAAAAGAAGGAAGCGTGATACAATCGCCTAATTCAACTGCTTTCTTCTTTGCGGTTGATTTAGAACCATGCTTCTTCGTCTCTTTCTGCTTTGCAGAAGTCGTAGCAGTAGTCTTCGTAACTGTACTCATCTTGTTCTTCCTACTCATCTTCATCAATGTATCTGTTGTCATCTAACTCTCTTAAATCATCTACATCCATCATGTTGTTCACACCTTTCTTTGAACTCAGGAAACATCCTGATAAATAACTTTGTTGGAACTTTCTTTGTATCTATCACTTTGGATAGATTGGACTTTTTATAAGCCTCAGATTCACATATAAGATTCAACATCTTGTATGCAGTCTTTTTAGAAACACCAAGTTCCATGATGTCTCTATAGCCTAAGAGAACTTTCATTCTTTTACGCATCTCCTTCCAACTTCAAATCCACACATATAAATGGTTTGAAGTATTGAAGATACGTTTACTAAATCTTCCTTAGAACATCCTTTCTTGATTAGAAGGTCTAACACTTTACCTTCCGTTTCAGTTGATTCATGGATTAATTCAATGCTACTTTTCATTTTCTTCACCCTTTCTTATCGTTTTATGCATTTTTGAATTTATTAATGAAATAAATCTGACCTTTGCCTGTAATAACTGGTGTCTTAGTTTCTCTTACAGAACCATCAGGATTCGTTACTGTTCTAATCTTGATTTCGATCAAGTCCATTTCTCTAGATTTTTGCGTTGGCATATTGTAATTTTCGCCTTTAGAACACAAATACCCATTTTCTCTTAGCCAAGCAAAGAAACGATTTTGACCCATTTTACATCCGCTTTGACTAATCAATTTAGCTTCTTGACCAACTAAGATTGAACTATCACTAGCTGCTACCGTATCGGCAAACAACGCTTTCGGTTTCATCTCGATAATCTGTTTGTTTTGTCGTTCCAATACTGACTTAGCTTCAATCAAGGCCTTAGCCATTAATTCTTCACCTGTAAGTTGCGGTGTAGCATAACTTCCTGTTTTTCTAAGTGTTGGAAGTACCTCACTTGTAACCCAATGTTTAAATTTTTTAGCACTTTGAAGTTTTGAGCTAAATACTAATGCGTATACACCTGATTCATTAATAATAGTCAAGTTAGGGTTTCCTTTATTTCCGTCGTGAATTGCGACGCTATTCTTATCTTCACTATCAACGTGTTTTGACAATGCGTCTCTTGGGTTTGAATACCCTAAGATTTCTGCTACATCCTTCCCAACAAACCAAGGCTCGTCATTAATAAGTAATGTTCTTACTTGATTGTTTTCAAAATTAAATTGTTTCAATTCGTTCATTTTATCCTCCTATAATTACGCTATCACCGTAGTTAAAACTTAAAAAAATTTAAATTTTAACAATATCTAATGATACGTTTGCTTTACTACAAATTTTTTTAACTTCCCAAAAGTAGAAATTTTTAGGCTTAACTAGCAATTTGGTGACTTTGCTATAATTCTTCTTTTTATCACTTACACGAATAACCACTCGTTTTTCAAATCCTTTAAGCGAGTGATTTTATAGATGTTTTTCAATCTAAGTAGTACGTACTGTAGCTTTTCTGTGTTATCCATTCCTTGCGTTTCTCTTTGCATGATAAAAAGAGCATTGTATCGATTTATATATTTTGATGCTACCCCTT